>NBJMC04201__coassemble_12666_pt1 | contig 2317 bp, 1 predicted proteins | sample NBJMC04201__metabat2_high_PE_014 | metagenome-assembled genome bin NBJMC04201 | reverse complement strand
GCTTCTTTCTCTTCCTCACTGAGCATTACATAGGACTCTCCCTTAACGATTTCTTTTATGTAAAGGAAGCAGTTCTCTCTGCTGTGAATGGCATTTAAAATAAATCCTGTATTATCTTTGTCCAGCATAGCCAGGGCAAAACTCAGTTTTCCTCCCATATCTTCAAAAGCATCGTATTTTACAATTCCATACTTATGAAGTGTTTTCCCCTGCATGTTTTCCAGCCTTGTAATGCGTTCATCTGCAATATCCATGGAACTTGTGACCTTTTCAATGAGATTGAATTTTCTCAGAAAACCCGGATGTGGTAAGACAGAATATCAAAAATAAATTTCAGGACAGCAAGCTGGAACTGGTAGATAAGGTTCTGGAGCTTGATAAGGAAAACCGTGAGATCAAGCAGGAAGTGGAAGCGCTGAGAGCGGAGCGGAATAAAATTTCCAAACAGATCGGCGCCCTTATGGGACAGGGAAAACGCGACGAAGCGGAAGAGATCAAAAAACAGGTCGCAGCTTCCGGTTCCCGTATTGAGGAGCTTTCCGCAAGGGAGAAAGAGGTTGAAGAAGAGCTTCTGAAAAATATGATGGTGATCCCCAACATTATCGATCCTTCCGTACCCATCGGAAAAGACGACAGCGAAAACGTAGAAGTAGAAAAATTCGGCGAGCCGGTTGTTCCGGATTTCGAGATTCCCTACCATACGGATATTATGGAGAGCTTTGACGGGATCGATCTGGACAGCGCGAGAAGAGTTGCCGGAAACGGTTTCTATTATCTGATGGGAGATATCGCGAGACTTCATTCCGCTGTGATCTCCTATGCCCGCGATTTTATGATCAACAGAGGATTTACCTACTGTGTTCCTCCCTTTATGATCCGCAGCAATGTGGTTACAGGCGTTATGAGCTTTGCGGAAATGGACGCCATGATGTATAAGATCGAAGGAGAGGATCTGTATCTGATCGGAACCAGCGAGCATTCCATGATCGGTAAATTTATCGATCAGATCATTCCTGAGGAAGAGCTGCCGAAAACACTGACCAGTTATTCTCCCTGCTTCCGTAAGGAAAAAGGCGCTCACGGACTGGAGGAGAGAGGCGTTTACCGTATCCATCAGTTTGAAAAACAGGAAATGATCGTTGTCTGCAAACCGGAAGAAAGCCCCATGTGGTTCGATAAGCTGTGGCAGAATACCGTGGATCTTTTCCGTTCTATGGATATTCCGGTAAGAACTCTGGAGTGCTGCTCAGGCGATCTAGCTGATCTTAAAGTGAAATCTGTGGATGTGGAGGCGTGGTCTCCCAGACAGAAAAAATATTTTGAGGTGGGAAGCTGTTCCAATCTTGGAGACGCTCAGGCGCGCCGTCTGAAGATCCGTGTAAATGGAAAAGACGGTAAAAAATACCTGGCTCATACTCTGAACAATACTGTTGTGGCACCTCCGAGAATGCTTATCGCGTTCCTGGAGAATAACCTGAACGCCGACGGTTCTGTAAATATCCCGGAGGCGCTGCAGCCTTATATGGGCGGCATGAAGAAAATTGAGAAAAAGACCCGTAAATAATCGGGCATGGAGGTGTTTTCATGCACAGTTATCTGAGGGCAGTAGGCTTTTCGAAGCTGAAAAACAGAAGTGAGATCAGAGAGCTTATCCGGGATGTGGTGAAAAACTACGATGAAAAGACAGCTGTTGAGGAGCATCCGGACGGGGTTTTTGTGGAGTTTTCCAAGTATTATGGCTGCGACTGCGGAGTGACTGTCTGTGGTCAGTATGATGAAGACAATCGTTTTCATGTGGATTATTATTTTCCGTTTTTCAGAGGAACAGGAGTTACCACCCAGGAACAGGTAACTGTGGAGAAGCATCTGGATAAAGAATCCTATGCGGGAGCCTGTGACGATCTGAGAATCGGGATCACTTTGATCTTCTATCTTCAGAATGCTGCGGAGTACCTTGTAGAGCACTATAAAGGAAATCTGAACCACCAGCCGCTGACTTTGTCAGGACTTGCCAGCGAAGGCAGAATTCTTTTTCCGGCGCTTAAGGACAAAGAAGCCGTAAAAGTGGATAAAGAAATAACAAAAAACAGAAGCCATCTGATCGCGGCGGCGAGAAACGGCGATGAAGAGGCGATGGAAAGTCTTACCATGGAGGATATGGACACATATTCCATGCTGACGCACAGAGTCGCCACAGAGGATATCTTCACCATTGTGGATTCCTATTTTATGCCTTACGGCATTCAGTGCGATCAGTACAGCGTCATGGGGGAAATCCTTGATTTTCATTCCTTCCGGAATGTGATGACGGGAGAAG
>NBJMC04201__coassemble_11030_pt1 | contig 2576 bp, 3 predicted proteins | sample NBJMC04201__metabat2_high_PE_014 | metagenome-assembled genome bin NBJMC04201 | reverse complement strand
GCGCCTGGGCCGCTGCCTCCAGTTCGCTTGCGTCACCGCCTGCGGGGAGCAGCGGTTTCAAATGCTCCATGAAATTAGCTTCGGTTTTGCTCAAAGACATCATCCTTTCTGAAAATAGGTAAAAGAAAAGCAGGAAACCCGGAAAGGTTTCCTGCTCAAGCGTGCCTTCAAATGCAACATATTTTCTTTTGATGCAGATGCTTTCAGAAAATCGAAAGCTCACATGCAAACTTCCGATTGAAAGTATTGCTCCTGAAAACTGATTTGTTTTTCTATGTCTTCTTTTGTGAAACTGACGTTTTCAGGCGCTACCACCCACTTTTCTTCCACATCGTCATGCCGATGCACCACTGCAATGACGATTCCGGCAAATTCTTTCACTGCCGTATCTACTCCAAGGATGTAAGCATCCTGATACTCGCCGTCTGGCGCAACTATCCCTTCCACAAAGCCGTAATTTACCGGATAATACATATCTTTGTGCATAGGGTGATAGCTTCCAAGCGGCCTATCGACGATCACTTTTACCATCTTTCCAATCATCAAAGCAAATCTCCATAATCATCAGATGTGTAGCGGACTTTATGTACCATAATTGCCTGCAAATACAGTTTATCCCTTCAAATTTTCCCGTGCTGCGGGATTATTGGAAAGAATCATACCGACCATCTGGCAACTTTCCAATTCAGGACAGTCGCCGCAGGTCGTCACGCCTTTTTGCAACGCGCATTGACGAATACCGCAAAGGCTTTCACAATACACCGTTTTTACCCCATCCACGCGGCAGCCTTGGCAGTTGATATGCTCCGGCAGAATGGGCGCATGATTTAATTCAGACCATAGTTTTGCAGTTTTCTCGCGCAATGCCTGATCGTCGTTGATCGTTGCAAGATAAGCGTCGCACTTCTCACAGTCCAACCCACAGTATGCGATCATCCTTTTCATGTCCACGTTCCTCCTAACTCCTGGTTGCCACTGATTCAGATTGAGTATATCCAACATACACATCCCCAAAGTGTGCATATTAGAGTTCTTTTCTCATACAAATTGAATCCGGCATGTCTTTGTATGGTCCATAATTGGGAATGACTTTATAACCAATTTTTCTATACAAGGCCATCGCTGCAACAAGAGGCTCACCAGACTCTAAAACCAAATAATGATAGCCCTTGCTTCTAGCGGCATTTTCTAATAATTCCATCAGGATATTAGAAATACCTTTGCCGCGGTACTCCGCTCTGATAAAAACACGCTTTACTTCGGCACACTCAGCATCATACTTTTTGAAGCTGGCACTTCCAACAGGGATATCATCATCATACGCAATGATGACATCGTGGACATCATCAAGTTGATTATAGGGAATATATGCTGCTCTATTTTCTTCTCCACCTACCAGTTCATTTAGAAAGTTGTCCAAGCAGTGACATAATTCAATAAAATCTTTATTGCGTCCATCAGTGTATTTAAATCTCATTTTTTAGATTCTCCACTTCGTTGACTTTACAAGTCTCATTATACTCGGAGGAACTGCATTTGGGAATCAATAAAATGCAAATTTGCCCTACGGTTACAGATGTTTTGAATTATCACCTTCAGTTCTCAATGCGGTAATTAGCATACTTTCCGCCGGTGTCGGCTAAAACAATTGTCCCATCATAGGGTTTCCCGGTACGCAGGGAGCGCAGCCCTTTGACCTTTGCCTTTCCGTCTTTAAGCAATGCGGCGGCGATTTTGGGAGTAAAAACCTTCCCGCGCTGCTCGAAAAAGCGGTCATTCTTCCACATGACGAACTGACAGGCCCGGTCTGAACAGGCGAAGTTCTTCTTGCCCTCATAAACCGGCTTGCCGCAGCGGGGGCAGAGGCCCACCGTCTCCTTCTCCGGCTGGAACAGCTTTTGCCCATCCTCGGAAATGTGGGAGTATTTCCGCACCAGCTCCGCCGCCATTGCCTCGATCCCGTCCATGAAGTCCTCCGGCGACGCCTGGCCCTTTGCCACCTCGTTCAACCGCTGCTCCCAATCCGCTGTGAGCTTGGGAGAGGTCAGCAGCTCCGGCAGCACCGTGACCAGGTTGACGCCCGCCTTTGTGGGGATCAGGTTCTTGCCCTTGCGCTCCACGAATCCGCCGGACACCAGCTTTTCAATGATGGCCGCCCTTGTCGCCGGGGTGCCCAGGCCGCGCCGTTCTGCGTCCTCCGGGATGTCCTCCTTGCCCGCATTCTCCATGGCCGACAGAAGGGTGTCCTCCGTGTAGGGCTTGGGGGGCGAAGTGAAGTGCTCGGTGACGGAGGCGGAGACCGGCTCAAAGACCTGCCCCTCGGTCAAGGCGGGAAGAACACCCTCGGCATCTTCATCCTCCGGCTTCTCCTTCAGGGAGGAACGGAACACCTCCTGGATGGCCCGCCAGCCCTGGGAAAGCACCTGCTTTCCTTTTGCTGTGAAGGTATGTCCGCCGCAATCAAAGGTGGCCGTGACCGCCTCATACACGAAAGGCTCCGCCGCCGCACACAGCAGCTTGCAGCAGACCAGCAGAAGGATATTGCGCTCGCCCACAGGCAGCGCAGGCACATCCGC
>NBJMC04201__coassemble_8565_pt1 | contig 3146 bp, 3 predicted proteins | sample NBJMC04201__metabat2_high_PE_014 | metagenome-assembled genome bin NBJMC04201 | reverse complement strand
ATTAAGCATTTATGTCTAAAGGTATAAGAAGATGAATAATTAATCTCAGTACTTCCAGAATAGCATCTAAATATATGATTTCCTTACACAGGAAATATCAGGTGCAGAATACATTTCCATAGTCATTACTATTTTAAATATGAATAATAAAATGTAGTTTATATGCATATAACGACATTTCATTGAAATACTATGAACTATACAATGTAAGTGGGTGATGCAATATGGCGAATATCAAAGATTGCCCCGGTTTTGAAACTTTCGGTGAAGATGTAAAGGTTGCACGGATCGCAAAGCATTTGTCGCGCAAGACATTGGCGGAGATCATCAGCATCGACTCCCGGTATCTTGCAAATATCGAGAACGAGGGTACAATCCCCAGCCTGCCGGTTATCATACAGCTTATCAAAGTGTGTGGACTTCCCGTAGAACGGTATTTCAATCCAGAGGTCATGCGGGAGGAAAGCGCACAACGGCAGCGTATCAGCCACAAACTGAAACTATGTCCGGAGCAGTATTTGACCGTTATCGAGGGTGCGCTTGACGGGGCGCTGAAAACTAAAGAATCAGCAAACGAAACGGAGGGTGTGTGAAAGCATCCTCTGTTTTCGTTTTTTAGGGTGGCTCTGCTGCCCTTTTCTTTTTGAAAAATCCGGGATTCTGTGGGCAGATGAAGGTGTCTCCAGCATTGTATTTACGGGGGAAGGAGCGTAGAGCAAGCACAGCAAGTGAGTACGCACTTGCAATTTTGGCTTTAGGGAACCCTTCCCCTAAACCTGAAAAATGCTTGTTGGGAACATCCCAAACCCTGATACGAAAAGAGGCGAGATACCACGATGGCAAACCGAAAACGAAATATCCAGGTGAAGTTCTATGTGACCGCCGAGGAAAAGGAACTGATGGAACAGAAGATGGCCCAGCTCCAGACAAAGCGGATCGGCGCCTACCTGCGGAAGATGGCGATTGACGGATATATCATCCAGGTGGACACCAGGGACATTAAGGAGATGAACAAACTCCTGTCCGCCATTGGCCGGAACATCAATCAGATTGCCAAGCGGGTCAACGCCGGAGGCCCCACCTATCAGGCCGACATGGAGGAAATCCGGGAAAGGCTGGATCAGATATGGCAGTTACAAAGACGCATCCTATTAAGTCAACGCTGAAAGCGGCCATTGACTATATCTGCAATCCCGACAAGACAGATGGAAAACTGCTGGTGTCCTCTTTCGGCTGCGCTGCCGAGACCGCCGACATTGAATTTGAATGGACACGCCGCCATTCCATCGACAAGGGCACACACCTGGGCCGCCACCTGATCCAAGCCTTTGAGCCTGGGGAAATCTCCGCCGAGAAAGCCCATGAGATCGGGATGCAGCTGGCAAAAGAAATATTGGGTGGCAAGTACGAGTTTGTACTTACCACCCATATTGACAAGGGACATATTCACAACCATCTGATTTTCAATGCGGTCAGCTTCACCGACCACAAGCACTACCATTCCAACAAGCGCAGCTATCACGAGATACGCCGGGCCAGCGACCGGCTGTGCAAAGAACACGGCTTGTCCGTCATCGTCCCTGGCCGGGATAAGGGCAAGAGCTACATTGAGCATCAGGCCGCACAGAACGGCACCAGCTACAAGGCAAAGCTGAAAGCCGCCATCGACCGGCTGATCCCCGTGTCCTCCAGCCTGGAAGATTTGCTTGCCCGGTTGCAGCGGGAAGGGTACGAAATCAAGCGGGGAAAGTATATCTCCGCCAGGGCGCCGGACCAGGAGCGGTTTACCCGGCTCAAAACCCTGGGCGCCGATTACACGGAAGAAGCCGTTGCTTCTCGTATCGCCGGAGGCCCCCGCCCCTCCAGGCAGCCCCGGCAGCGCAGCGGGAAGGTCAGCCTGCTCATTGACATTCAGAACAATATCAAGGCCCAGCAGAGCGCCGGATACCAGCGGTGGGCGACCATCGAGAATCTGAAACGTGCGGCCGCCACCATGAACTTTCTCACCGAACACGGCATCGGCAGCTATGAGGAATTGGTGGAACGGTGCGACGCCGTTGCCGCCGCCTCCATCCGTACCAGGGAGAGCCTGCGGGATACGGAACAGCGGATCGCCGACCTTGCCCTCCTGGGAAAGCAGATTGACACCTACCGCAAGCTGAAACCTGTCTATGACCGATACAAGGCATCAAAGGACAAGGAAAAATTCCTGCGCGGCTTTGAGAGCGAGATTATCTTATTCGAGGCGGCAGCCAGGGAGATTAAAAAGGCCGGGCTCACCAAACTTCCTTCCTCCGAAAAGCTGAAAGCAGAATTGGACGGACTCTCCGCCCGCAAGACCGCCCTGCAAACGGAACTTCGGAAGATACGGCGGGAGGAAAAGGAGTATGACACCCTCCGCCAGAATGTGGACGCCCTGCTGGAAAGGCCGAAGGAACAGGAACAGCAGCGGCAGCGGAGCAACGACTTGGAGTAACGGGGATTGGGCGCTTTTTACAGTCTTTGCAAAATCCCTGGGCGCATGGTTATCCGGCTGATATAATGGAACCAGGAATGGAGGTGCTGACCGTGACGAAATCCGAAGTAATCAAAGAGTTTTTCAAAAAGAGCGTGTTGCCCGTGGCGGTGGTAGCATGCTATGTGCCTCTCACAGCATATTGGCTAACCGTCTATATAATATATTCTGATTTCAGCAACTTGTAGTCACTATATATGGTGGTCTCAAATTGCTTTGCTTCGAATAATATGATATAATGGTAAAAAAGGGGATTATAATTCATTGCTTGCTGAAATAATTCGGATTTATAAAAAAGCTCCATTTTGTATCTTAGTCGTTTGGCTATTGAATCTTGTTATTATCGGTATCCAGTCGGCAACTCCATTTTTGCTGGGTTTAAGCATTGATGGACTCTTTGCGGGGGAGTACTGGTGGTTCATTTTATTTTTAATCCTTCAACTGGTGCTGATTGTTTTCCGACGAATTGGTAATGTTCTTGACACCAAGACTTATACAAAAATTGTCGGAGATGAAAGCACTTCCTATTACAAAAAAAACATACAAACAGATGCAGACAACTCTCGGATTGATGCATTACTTGATTGGGTAGACGAAATTCCAGATTTTCTTGAAAATGGTTTGTTTGAAA
>NBJMC04201__coassemble_6736_pt1 | contig 3825 bp, 3 predicted proteins | sample NBJMC04201__metabat2_high_PE_014 | metagenome-assembled genome bin NBJMC04201 | reverse complement strand
TTACGAAACAGGATATCCGGGAACTTTGTCCTTCTCTGAGCGTCAGTTCCGTAGAGGGTGCGCTGCGTAAGCTGGTAGCATCCGGTGAACTGAAACGAGAAGGTAAGGGCAAGAATATCTGCTATTACAGATTGAAGTGATTTCCTCAACGAAGCCTATATTCCCTTAAACACAGCAAACATTTAAGGGAATGAGCGAACTAATAGGTTAAGCATCTGTCAAAATCCTGCCGTTTGGCAGCCGGTAGTCAACCGGCTATGATATCAGACAGCAGATCATCCTCTGGTTTGAAAAGATGATCCATATTCATGTAGCGTCTGGCTCCCCAGCTGGTTGCTGCTACATGGCACAGTCTGGCACATACGAGCATCAGGGCGCTCTGCCCGTCAGGAAAAGCGCCGATTGCTTTTGTACGACGTTTAATCTCACGGTTGAGACGTTCAAAAAAGAATTGCCCTGGCATCCAACCAGGGCAAAAGCTTTTTCTTCTGTATTTCATTCTTTTACGACTTCTTTGATCCGTTTCTCCAACCAAACATATTGGTTTATGAAAATAAATATTCTTCAAGATCCCCTTCTCTCAAATACTCTTTCATCATGGCCAAACCTTTATTAATATTATCCTGAACGGCGCCAACAAATAATCCCGTTGATTTACATATATCTTTAACTGACATATCCTGCAAATATCTCATTTTTAACAGCTTCTTTGGCAGATCAGGTAATTTTTCCAGGTTTCTATAAAGTACTTCACGCAGATCCATATGAATCGCCATGTCTTCCGGCAATTGAGAACCGTCTTTTATGCCCTCAAGCCCATTTGGAGTCTGATCCACATATATCTGATCAGTAAAATTCATTTGTGCCAATCCATACTCCACGTCTCTTTTTTTCAAACCAGAAACCTCGGCTATAGCTTCCGGTGTTGCTTCCTTTCCTTCTGAACTTAATTTATCTATAGCTTTGATAATTTTCTTATAACGTGAATAATAATAGATCGTCGTATGATTATCATTGCATATCTGTTTTGTAATTTCATGGATGATAAAAAATCTACTGTATGTACGGAAAGAGCTCTTACATATCTTCTGATTCCTCCTCAAACAGTACAAACTACGCCATCGCCACCAAGCATTCCTTTTCGTAAAAAGCAATCCCGTATCGAAGAATCTTTTTCATGCCCCGGCGTTTCAGTCCTTCTGCGTATTTCTTTTCTTCGATCTGAGCAAGAGCCTCTTTACACGCCTTCTCCAGATTTCCGTCTTCCGCGTACTTCAGTTCAATCACAATCCCCGTTCGCTCCGGCGTCTGAATGGAAATATCACTGTATCCTTCCCCTGTTTCCGCATTGGATTTTACCAGCCAATTGTCCTGGTTCTGTAAAAGCCCCAGTAACATTCCATGGTAGAAGTTTTCCTTCATCTTCTTTCGTACTGCCGTGTCTCTCACACTGATAGAATCCCAGAGATAATCTCCGAGCATCTCCTGGATCGTCACCGCATCTCCGGCCGGGAACGCCGCGCAGAAACCGGTGATTTTGGTCGTATCGGAACGCGTCACCTCACGGAACCAGTCTTCCGCCAGTTCATAAAACAGTTTCCGGATTTCTCCATTGGGTACCCACAGCATGAAGATATCCGCATCCGCCTGCTCCATATGTTTTCCTGTCAGGTAGCCTGTTGCATACAGCACGCTCCATACATTTTCAATACTGTCATCGATCTCACTGTATGTCAGCTCCTGCTTGATACGTTTGGTTATCTGCCCGCCGTTTAACAGTTCTTCTACTTCGTTTTTCGTAGTCAGGTTCGCATTCTTTAACATGCGGCGGATCAGGTCATTTCCACTGGTGTTCGCCCAGTAGTTTTTGGGCGGAACAGATGACGCTGCCAGCAGTTCATCACAGTAATTGAGCACATCCCAGGGACAATATACGTCCGTATCTCCAAAACGATACCCATCGTACCAGTCCCTGATGATGTCTTTATATGAGGACAATCCATAAAACTTAAGAATTTCATCCACATCTTCATTGGTAAATCCAAAGTACTCATCATAGCGGACATCAGAAATGGTGTGTACTTTCAGGTTATTTAGTCCGGTGAAAATGCTCTCCTTGGATATCCTGAGACATCCGGTAAGAACAGCAAAAAATAGGCTGTCATTCGTCTTCAGCACATTGCCGAGCAGGTTGCGGATCAAGCTTACCATCTCATCATAGTATCCTGCCTGAAACGCCTTATCCAGCGGAACATCATACTCATCAATCAGCAGGATAACCTTCTGGCCATAATGCTTTTCGAGAAGCTGGGTGAGGGTTTGAAGGCTTGCTTCTGCCATTTTTCCTGTCATCGTATAAACCCCACCTTGTGACGAGCCAACTTCTGTCAGCTGTGCATAGGCTTCTTTTTCATCATTCGTCAATCTGTCACTGTTCCTTAAAAAACGGAATCTTCCGGCCTCGTTACCAATAACTGTCCGCAATGCTACAGACGCCGACTCAAAATTCAGCGCATCCACACTCTTAAGACTGATGGAGATCACTGGAAATTTCCCCAAATACTTCTCGCACAGCACCGTTTCCTGAGTGATTTTCAGTCCCTCGAACAGCGCCGGATTGCTCCCTATTTCAAAAAAGCATTTCAACATACTCATGTTCAAGGTCTTTCCAAAGCGTCTTGGACGGGTAAACAGGTTTACTTCTCCCCAATTTTGCAACAGTTCTTTAATGAACAGAGTTTTATCTACATAGTAAAAATCATTTGTCCTGATTTTTTCAAATCCATCGATGCCGATGGGAAGCTTCATACTCACCTTCTCCCACACTCCTTTCCAGTATCTATTTTACCGTTAAGCCGCAGGGCAGTCAAGTTTGTCTGAGACTTTCCCCTGTCTTGCGACAAACAATATAAACTGCTATTATATAGTCAGAATCTTCTTTTTCAAGACGTATTAAAATATAGAATACAAAGGAGGCTAAGCCATGATTGATTTTGAAAACGGCAGTGTATTTAAACTCAGAAGGACTGGTTCTTTTCACAATGAAAAACTTATCACACCACTTTTTGTGACCGGCGAAGAATTTATCGGTGAATACCAGTCTGTACGGGATTTCGTAGTATTCACGAACAAACGTGTCATCGCGGTAAATGTACAGGGCGTAACCGGAAAAAAGAAGGATTTCACCATTCTGCCCTACTCCAAAATACAGTTGTTCTCAATCGAAACCTCTGGCGTTCTGGATATTGACAGCGAACTTGAACTATATTTCAGCGTAAGTAGGTAATCATCAGTACCTTGACAAAATAAGAAATTCCCCGGCACTTACCAGGGGAATATCTGACTCTTATTTTTTCAGTTTGCTGTGGCAGTCAGCCGGCAGGCTGTTGGACCATGGGAGAAGTTCCCGCATGGCTTCCTTTTCTGGAAATGGGCCGAATTCTTTCATTCTCTCCATGACATAGGTGAGGTAATTGTATGGTTTCAGCCCGTTCAGCATGGCTGTCTCAGTAACGCTGTATACTGTCGCGCTGGCCTGTGCTCCGCGGATGCTCTTTGCAAAAAGCCAGTTCCGTCTCCCTATTGCAAAGTTTTTCAGTGCACGTTCCGCCGCCAGATTATCGATGCTTAAGTGTCCGTCCTCCAGATATCTCTTCAGATAAACTTCCTGGTTCAGGGTATACAGGACAGCCTCCCCGATCAATGAAGACCGGTCTACGGAATCCTCTAGTGTATGGAGCCACTCAAAGAAAGCCTCTAAAAGCGGTTTCGCCTGCTTTTGACGCTCTTCGTACCGTTCTTCCGGTGACTTGTCCCGGATCATCT
>NBJMC04201__coassemble_5128_pt1 | contig 4747 bp, 2 predicted proteins | sample NBJMC04201__metabat2_high_PE_014 | metagenome-assembled genome bin NBJMC04201 | reverse complement strand
TTTGCTCCGCCGCCTATTAAAGCCCCCAAACCACAAACTTGTTTCACTTCGAACAAGTGGTTTGGGGGCTTTGCTATGCTTGCAAAATCATCAAAATCTGACCAAAGTTTATGCCGGATATCGGCAGTATCTCCTGCGGCCTGTGCACTTTGGGGGAGGGGTAATAAGGAATGACGCTGTCGGAAGGCCTGCTCGCAGCAGACGCGTTGATCTTCGCGATTTTGCTCCGCCGCCTATTAAAGCCCCCAAACCACAAACTTGTTTCACTTCGAACAGGTGGTTTGGGGGCTTTTCAAAATCTGCCGCATATACACATACACCGCCCCTTATTTTCGCCTGTATTTCCTAATACGCCCGCCCGGTGAAGACGGCGACGGATCTGGGACGCATGGTAAACTGACTTTCGATGCGAACCTCGCTGCCTTCGGGATAGCAGTAGTTCCCGTTTTCATCCCCGTAGGTATTCATGCTGAGACGCCATGCGATCCGCCCGAGGTGATTGGGAAGGTTGACGGAGACGTCCTCCCAATAAGTGTTGATCACGATACATACAAGGTCGTCGGCGCCTTTTTCTTTATCATAGCCTGCGAAGGTTACGGAGAACGTCATGGCGTCTCTTGGAACTTGGCCGTCGCTTCCGTCCGCGCTGTGTGTGCGCAGAGGATCCATGCCGCAGACAGCGTCGGACAGCTTCCTGCTGATCACTTTATGTTCCTTGCGGTAGGCGATCATGAATTTAAAGAACTCGAAGAGATCCCGGTTCTTTTCCAGAAGGCTCCAGTCCAGCCAGGAGATTTCGTTGTCCTGGCAGTATGCGTTGTTGTTGCCGAATTTCGTGTTGCCGAACTCGTCGCCGGAGAGGAACATGGGCGTTCCCCGGCTGCACATCAGCACCGCGCAGGCGTTTCGGATCATCCGGTGGCGGAGTGAGAGGACGGAGGGATCGTCGGTGTCTCCTTCCGCGCCGCAGTTCCAGCTCCTGTTATCGTTGGAGCCGTCGGTATTGTCCCAGCCGTTCGCCTCGTTATGTTTATTGTTGTAGGAATAAAGGTCGTACAGGGTAAAGCCGTCGTGACAGGTAAGGAAGTTTACACAGGAATTATAGCCTGCATAGCCGTTCTCGTACTCGTCGTGATAGTCTCCGTACATGTCCCCGGAACCGAGAATGCTCCAGGCGGCGTCAAGCGACAGCCAGGAATCCCCCTTGAGGAATCCGCGGAGGGCGTCTCGATACCGGCCGTTCCATTCCGCCCAGCGTCCGCTGGCGGGAAAGCTGCCCACCTGATACATTCCTCCGGCGTCCCAGGCTTCCGCGATCAGTTTTACGTTGCGGAGCAGGGGATCGGCGGCGAGGGTGCGCAGAAGCGGCGGATTGTTCATGGGAGAGCCGTCCTCGTTCCTTCCCAGAATGCTGGCGAGATCGAAGCGGAATCCGTCGATGCGGTAATTCACCGTCCAGTAACGCAGACATTCCAGGATAAGCTGCTGTACCACCGGATGATTACAGTTCAGGGTGTTTCCGCAGCCGCTGAAATTGTAATAATCGCCGTTGGGCGTGAGCATATAGTAAATATTGTTATCCAGTCCCTTGAAGCAGAAAGTAGAACCCTTTTCATTACCCTCGGCCGTATGGTTGAACACTACGTCCAGAATCACTTCAATCCCGTTGTCATGAAGCGCTTTGATCAAGGTTTTCAGTTCTGTTCCTTCCCGGTTATATTCGTTGGCGGCGGTGTAGCTGCTGTTGGGTGAGAAGAAACAGACTGTATTGTATCCCCAGTATTCCAGCAGCCGTTTTCCGTTCACATAACGGGAATTCACGGTCTCGTCAAATTCAAAGATCGGCATCAGTTCCACGGCGTTGATCCCCAGTTCCTTCAGATAGGGGATTTTTTCCATGAGTCCGGCAAAAGTGCCTTTGTGTTTCACGCCGGAGGACTTATCTTTTGTGTAGCCCCGGATATGAAGTTCATAGATGATAAGGTCGCAGAGCTCCCGGTTCGACTGCGGCATATCGCCCCAGTCAAAGGTGTCCTCCACCACGCGGGCGTGGTAGGTGTGTTCCCAGTGGGTGCCCCAGATACGCTGTCCGGCGACCGCTTTGGCGTAGGGATCGAGAAGAACTTTAGTTTTGTCGAAAAGCAGGCCTTTTTCCGGGTTATAGGGGCCGTCTACGCGGTAGGCGTATTCAAAATCCTCGATATTCAGGCCGTAGACGATCATGGAATAAACATCCCCGATCTTGTAGGCTTCCGGGAAGGGGATCACCGCGAAAGGCTCCTCCTGGGCGTTGTGGAAGAGCAGCAGTTCGCAGGAAGTGCCGCCCGAGGTGTGGATGGTGAAGTTTACGCCGTTCTGAAGGGCGGTGGCCCCGTTGAGGTCGAACATGCCGGGGCTTACCGGGAAACCGGCTATCTCCGCCATGGGATAGACGGCAAGAGGATATTCGGATATAAATTTCTGATGATAAGATTTCATATAAATCAGTCTCCGTTTCTGTTTATGCCATACGGGAACAGCCGGTTCTGTGTCCTGCGGCTGTTTCCATATATGTCGAAAAATATCGTTCTATCTCTGTATTTCTCTATTGTATCACGATTTCGGATGACAGGACAGGATTTCAGGATTTTTTATCCTGTTTTTTCGCGGCTTCCGGTTGTAAATGATTCCATGGACATAGTATAATTTATATCAGATACAGGATGATTTCCGTCTCTTTCATAAGCTCCGCAGGGAGGAAAAGCATGAGAATTGAATGGATTCATATCAGGAATTTCAGATTTATCCGCGATCTGGAGATCAGGGACATTGAGAACGCCCTGATCCTGGTGGGGCGGAATAATGTTGGGAAAACAGCGGTCCTTAACGCTCTGTGCGCCGTGGAGGGGCAGTACAGGATACAGCCCTCTGATTTCAATGAAAAGAAACAGAATGTGGAGATCGATATCTCTCTCAGGATCACAGACGAAGATCTTGAAATCCTGCACAGACAGAGAAAAGTCAGTTCTTACAGGAGATTTGAAAGCTGGATGAGGGAGTTCCGGAAGAAGCTTCCCTCTTACCACGACGGAGTCCTTGATTTTTCTTTTTCCGCAAATTATCAGGGAAGAGTGCGCCTTAATGACGGATACCACAAAAATAATCCGGTGATCCGGGAAGTGTTTCCCAAAATCTACTACGTGGACAGCCAGAGAGATCTGGAGGGCCTTCAGGACACACTGCTTTCCTTTATGGAGGATGATCTTTTAAACCAGATGCGTTCTGACTGCTGTATTTTCGAGCGGTCAAAGAAATGCAGCCACTGTTTCTCCTGCATTGGCCTGATCACGCAGAAGACGCCGGCGCAGCTGAATGCTTTTGAGACGCAGAAGCTGCTGGAATATAAGCTTTATCAGCTGAATCTGGACACTTTTTCCGGCAGGGTCAACGAGAATTTCCGCAATAACGGCGGAATGCCGGGAACCATCAGCTATGAGCTGACATGTAATACGGACCGGCTTTTTCAGGTGAACGCGAATTTCAATCCCAGAGGACCGAGAGAAACAGAGCCGGTTTCCGCTTTTGGCAAGGGCATGAGGAGTATCTATCTTCTGTCTCTTCTGGAGACGTATCTTCAGGACGAGGAGAGGATCCCGGGACTGATCCTGATGGAAGATCCGGAGATTTTCCTTCATCCCAGCCTGCAGAAAAAATCCAGCGAAATCCTTTACCGGCTGTCCACCAGAGGACAGGTGATCTTTACGACGCATTCGCCCAATCTGCTTTTTCAGTTTAATTCTCGTCAGATCCGCCAGATGATCCTTGACGAAGAAGGATATTCGGCGATACGGGAGAAAACGGACCTTGCGGCGATCCTTGACGATCTTGGATTTTCCGCGGAAGACCTTCTGAATGTGAGTTTTGTTTTTATTGTGGAAGGGAAACAGGATAAAAGCCGTCTGCCGCTGCTGCTGGAAAAATATTATTCGGAGATCCACGACGAGGAGGGGAATCTTTCCCGGATCGCTGTGATCTCCACCAACAGCTGTACCAATATCAAAACGTACGCCAATCTGAAATACATGAATCAGACTTACCTGAAAGAAAACTTCCTTATGATAAGAGACGGGGACGGCAGGGACCCCGTGGAGCTGGGAAATTCTCTGTGCCGTTACTATGAGGAACGGAATCGGGAAGACGCCGACCGCCTGCCCCGGGTGACGAGGAAAAACGTGCTGATCCTGAAATACTATTCTTTTGAGAATTATTTTCTTGATCCGAAAGTGATGGCGAAGATCGGGGTGGTACAGTCAGAAGAGGAATTTTATGAAACGCTGTTTGAAAAATGGCAGGAATATCTTCACCGGCTCAGAAGCGGCAGGCACCTGACAGAAGTGATCGGACATTCTCTGAATTCTGTGGAGGACGTGAAAGCGCATATGGAGGAAATCCGGATCTATGTGCGCGGGCATAATCTTTACGATATTTTTTACGGACGTTTTCACAGGGATGAGGAGGAGATCCTCCGCGCCTATATACAGGCGGCGCCCCGGAATACCTTCCGTGATATACTGGACGCCATCGACCGGTTTGTTTATTTTCAGAACAGGCTGAAAAACGCGGAAAAACAGAAAAAAAGGTGTTGACATTTGCAGAACCCTATAATATAATATGTCTTGCGTCAAACGAGCAAAGAAAATTTCATACCGTTTACGGGGTGTGGCTCAGCTTGGCTAGAGCGCCTGGTTTGGGACCAGGAGGCCGCAGG
>NBJMC04201__coassemble_3060_pt1 | contig 7158 bp, 6 predicted proteins | sample NBJMC04201__metabat2_high_PE_014 | metagenome-assembled genome bin NBJMC04201 | reverse complement strand
GAAAAGTGGTGCTGGAGATCATCTCCAGCACCGACTTTGTCTACAGTCTGAAGGGGAGACTTCCGTCTCCCCTCACTTATAAATATACTATATGAAATTGCCGGAATGAGCTTAATAAACTACCTGCTCACCGGTTCCTTCTTCCGTATAAACTTCTTCTGTATAAGCCTCTTCAGCCGGTGCAGCCTCTGCCGCATCCGCAGAAGTACCTTCTCCGTAAAGCTCAGCAAAGAACTTCATAGTATCGTCATACAATCCCTGTCTTACTTCCGGAGTCTGTGCCGCAAGAAGATCGTCCGCCGCCGGTTCCGCGTCGATACTGAAAATCTTCTTCATCTCTGAGTTGACCATATTCAGCTCCGCAGACATATATGTCTCTGTTCCGTCAGGAACATAGGACATTCCGCCGTCGTTCAGAACAGTAAGGTAAGCGTCCAGCACCTTCTGGGAAAGAGATGTGCCCACTGCAGGATCAGCTGTGGTGTCAAGAGTTACAGATGCCGCTGCCGCCGGATCTCCTGTTGCAGTCTGGAGAGCCGCCGCGTCTCCCTCATATTCTCCTTTGCAGAAGTTCTGGGTAGTTTCATACCGGGTTCTTGCCTCCTCACTGAGGGAATCCAGACTTACAGAATTGTCTGCTCCTGTCTCTGTGGATGCTTCGGGAACTGTCTCCTCCGGTACAGACGGATCCACTACGGTTCCGTCGTCCGCTGCCTCCGGTGTCTCCATTACAATGCCTTCATCTGCAGATGCTTCCGGAATCTCTGTTCCTGCGCCTTCCTCATAGACGTCGCCTTCCGGAATACTCTCAGTTCCTTCCGTGGATGCCTCGGGTGTCTCCGCGCCCTCCTCATAAACGTCGCCTTCCGGAATGCTCTCGGTTCCTTCGGCAGATGCTTCCGGCGTCTCCGCGCCTTCCTCATAGACATCGCCTTCCGGGATGCTCTCGGTTCCTTCCGCAGATGCTTCCGGTGTCTCCCCGCCTTCTACATAAGTTTCGCCTTCGGGAATTCCGGTCTCATTCTCAGAAGTCTCTCCGCCTTCTTCTATCGGGGTGTCGCCCATGGTCTCTTCTGCAAGACTGGGGTCCTCTGTGGAACTCTGTTTCACATCATCCCCGAGAACAGAAGGATCTACAGTCTCTGTGATATCCTCGCCGTCGCCTTCGGTATCCTCTGTATTCTCAACATCCTCTGTGCCTTCTCCCTCTTCAGGAGCCGGTGTCTCAGTTGCCTGAACCTCGTCTTCCTTGTCCATGCTCTCCTGGATCTCCTCCAGGGTATTCTTCATCTGTTCAATGTCATAACTCTGCTGCGCGATCTGCTGAAGCAGGGAAACGATCGCATTCATCTCTTCTTCGCTGAAATTCACGTTATTCTCTACAGCGATGTTATTGACAATATTATAGATCTCGTCCGCATTCTGCACATTCTCGCCGATGATCTGAAGCTTCGCCTGGTTGATGATGTTGGTAGCGTTGTCTTCGCCCACCTGCTGGGCAAGATTTCCTGTTACCACAACCTCTTTCGTTGCCAGATCTTTTTTCTCTGTATCCAGTTTCTGTCCTACAGCTGTCTCGTAGGCCATCATAACTCCTGTCAGGGCTCCTGTACCGGACACTTCATAGGGGCATGCCGCAACCGCTTCGCAGTTGGAAATTCCCGCGGTGGAAAGAGCGTTCGCGATCATCTTTCCTGTTACATAATTGAGATTTGCCGTTCTTACTTTAATGCCGCCGGACTGCGTCGGCTTAACATAGGCACAGCTTAAGGTTCTTGTTCCGATCTGGTCCAGCGGAATATAATTACCGAGATACTCTCTCTCATCCGCATTGGTAACGGTAAGGATCTGCACTTCGCTGGCGTTCGCCTTAAAGTACTGCATCATTGTATTCTTCTGATCCTGAGTCAAATCCGCTCCCAGTGTCACTACTCTGGAAGCATCCGCCATAGCCGGTACAGCGCCTCCTACAGTGAGACACACACTGCAGAGTAAGGCAGTGAGTATACTTCTTTTTTTCATAGTCCTGTCCTCCATTCATTTATGCACCTTAAAAACAGTTTTATTATAACACACTTTCAGACATAATTGTATTATTTACTTTCCGTTTCTTTATAATATTAAATTTCAGAGGACGGGAGCTTCCGTGCTTCTTTTTCTGCCTTCGGATACTCGTTGCAAAGCAGACGGTACGCTGGCTCGTCTTCCTCGATTGTCGGAAATCTTCCAATGGGCTCGTAGAAACGGTTGTCGTTCTCATCGTCGTTGCACATGGATACTTCGCCCAGCAGAACCGCCCCTGTACCTTCTTCCACATGGAAATCGTGATAAAGATATGGCTGGATCGTAATGCTCTCGCCCGGAGTCAGTCTTACGCGGGTTCCTGCCGGTACAGTGTATGTACGGCCGTCGCTGTGTACTGTCACATCAGTATCCGCGAACTGTCCGTCTTCTGTGGAATTATATACAGTGATCAGGACGTTTCCGCCGCCACGGTTGATAATGTCTTCCATCTTGTTCCAGTGGAAGTGCATGGGAGCCATCTGACCTTCATTGACCATCAGGAGTTTCTCCGCATAGGGCTTCGTATATCTGTCGTCTTTTGCATTTCCGTTCCGGATAGTGATCAGGGCAAAACCGACCTCGTCAAATTTACCCAGCCCATAGTCTGTAATATCCCATCCCAGCATGTTGTCGCGGATCTCGTCATATTCGTGATTCTTTGTCTTCCACTCCTCCGGCGTCCAGCTGCAGAACGGGGGAGTCTCAAATCCGTGTTTTTTAATCAATGCTTCCATGTCTTTGATTGCTTTATTGATTTCTGATCGTTTCATCCTTATTCTCCTCCTCTGATTTCCCCGGACCTATCCGTTTCAAAGAACCTCCAGGAAAACCTGTATCCTTCCGCCGCAGACAAGCCCTTCTTCCCCTGCTTCCTCTCCGGTAAGGATTTCTTCCGTGAGACGGGGACGGGGATCCGCTTCTTTCAGGATGCGAAGGCACTGGTGCATGACCCGGCTCTCCATACAGCCGCCACCGATAGTTCCGATAAGCCGGCCGTCCGGAAGCACCGCCATTTTTGTTCCAATCTCCCGAGGTGCGGATCCCCTGCGGTCAACGATCGTCGCCAGCGCGATCTTCCCGTCCGGATTCTTTTCACCTGTAAGAAAAGCAAGCAGTTCGTCGTCATATCCCGTGCTTTTCCTGAAACGGTTCTTTTCCTGTATCAGCTCCGCCGTTATGGAAACCGCGATCTCCTGGGGCGTCTCCGCGTGAATGGAAAGCCCTACCGGAGAATGGACCGCGTTCAGAACATCTTCCGGGATCCCCTCTTCCTTCAGCTGCCGGCGCATTGCCGCGGCTCTTCCGCGGCTTGCCATCATCCCGGTATACGCTCTTTCTTTCTGAAGAATGGATTTAAGGCAGATCCCGTCGTATCTGTGTCCTCTGGTAAGCACCAGAAAATACGTGTTCCTGCTTCCGGAAATCTCTTCAAGGGCGTTCTCAAAACTGTCACAGATCACCTGATCCGCGCCTGCCTTTCTCATAGCGTCTGCAAAAAAAGGCCTGTCCTCCAGAGCTGTGACATGAAAGCCCGTCCTCCCCGCCAGAAACGCAGTCTGCTGGGCCACATGTCCGCCTCCGCAGATTACCAGACGGGCCGGCTGCTGCAGATGTTCCACAAAAATCCGCTTTCCGTCCGTTTCCACCAGCCCGCTTTCTTCTCTGGCCGCCAGACGCGCCTTTTCCGTCTCAGAAAGCAGGCCGCTCTCTGTCTCTCCGATTTCTTCTCCTTCTGAGAAAAGGAACCGCGCGCCGGTTCCTTTCCCTTCTGTTACTGTAGCCAGAATATTCTTCCTGTCTCTGTGTTCCGAGAGATATTTATAGATTTCCTGTCTGTTCAGACTGTCTCACTCCTTTTAAATCTTTGCTTTCAGTTCTTCTTTCGTAAAGTTTACAACCACAGTCAGGGCAACGGGGAAAATAATAAGTCCCGCAAGCCCCAAAAGCTTCAGTCCCAGGAACAGCGCCGCCAGCGTAGCCAGCGGATGAAGCCCGATCTGTTTGCCCACAATCCTGGGCTCCAGCATATTCCTCACCACCAGGATCACCAGGTAGAGGAGAAGGATGCCGAAGGCAAGTCCGTGATTCTTCATGATCAGCAGGATCGCCGCCCAGGGAAGCAGGATACCGCCTGTCCCCAGCACCGGCAGAATATCAAATACAGCGATCCCCAGTCCAATGAGCACCGGATAGGGAATTCCCATGATCAGAAGCCCCAGGCACAGTTCCCCGAAGGTTATCAGGAACAGAAGGCTGTAGGAGCGCAGATAGATGAAAAGCACATTCTTCACATAAGACTGTGCCTTACGCACCAGCCCTTCCTGTCCCGGCGTAAGGAATCTGCGGAAAAAGGCAATGATCCCGTCATAGTCGCCGGCAAAAAAGAAGGTCGCCACTACAGTGATCACCAGTCTGATCACAAATCCGGGCACCTCGCTGAGCCCGCCGGATATAAGCTGCACTACCAGCACCGAAAAACTGGAAACATAGCTTCCCAGATTCCGGGTCATCTGTTCAAAGGAATCCTCTATGGTCTGGGCGATAGCCGGAGGCACGGAGGTCATGGACTTATCCAGATAGTCGGCTATGGTCTCGAACACCGGCACGATGGTGGTGTTATACAGGTAGGGAACCCTCCGGATCAGACCTTCCAGACCGTCCAGAAGTTTCACTCCTGCCCACGTTGCCAGAAGGAACAGGATCCCATAGAAAATCACGCAGGCAATGATGGACGCCGCTTTCTTACGTTTTCCTGACAGCTTCGTTTTTCTCACAGGTATCTGCAGAAGCGCCGCCACCAGAAAAGCAATGATAAACGGCATCATCGGCATTATGAGGTATTTGACCCCGGCCCATACAAGGATCAGTATCATTGCATAAAACACAACATTTATAATAAATTTTTTCTTTTTCTCCACTTCAGTCCTCCATGATGTCAACCGTCGTTTTTTTCACATTTACATTTATATTCATATTCTTCTATTTTAAACCAGATCCGGGCAAATAGCAAATACTGGTTCACTTTATTTTCACAGAAAGAGGCTGTCCTTTTTCCGAATTACAACAAAGGGCTGTCACACCGGCAATACAGTGTGACAACCCTTTGTACTCTATCAGCTTGAGATGGCAGAGTATGGGGAAGAAACCGGCTTCAACGGATATGTTGATTTTCCCATTACTCCATGCCAGTATTATTCCTGCTATTCCTCCAGGAAATTCTTTACACGTAAAATTTCCTTGTAATATCCAAACAGAAATGCGGAGTAAAAAAACTGACGGTAATATTTTCCGCAGCGGACCCCGGCAGAGCAACGCTTAATTATGCGCAAGGACAAAAAACAGGTGATTTCCCCGTTTTCACCTGCACGATTCCGGTTCCTTCTTCAATGTCCCGGATGATCTCACCTGCTGCCGGCACGGTGATCCTGCTGCCGGACAGCGGATTTTTAATACTTGTCACAGGTGTGGTAATGTCCGCCTCTACAATGCTGCGCTCAAAAGCCAGATCACAGCCTTCCATTTCACAGTTCTTCAGTTTCAGCCCCCTACAGTAGCACAACGGCTGGGTACCGGTGATCCTGCAATTTTCAAAAGTGACATTCTCGCTGTACCACCCCAGATACTCGCCCTTTATCACACTGTTGCGGACAGTGACGTTTTTTGCGTGCCAGAACGCATCTTTGGTATCGAAAATACAGTTTTCAAAAATGGCGTCTTCTATATACTGAAAGGAATATTTCCCCTTCATCCTCACGTCATAAAACTGAAGCCCGGCGGAACGCATCATGAAATATTCGCTCTCTACATCACAGTCCTCCATCCTGACGTCCTGCGTTGACCAGCCAAACTCTGGGGAAATGATACTGCATCCGCGCACGGCAATATTCCTGCATTCCCGCAGGGCTTTAATCCCATGAAGTTTCGAATTCTCAATGGTAACATGGTCTGAATACCAGAGGGCTGCCCGGCAGAGTTCCGTCATCTCACAGTTTCGGATGGAAAGACCGTGATCATGCCAGAAGGGATAACGCAGATTGAACAAACTTCGCTCTACCTGCACATCCCTGCATTCCTTAAAAGCGCTCTCGCCGTCAGCGGGACCGTCGAAGGAGCAGTCCTTCACCATAATACCGTCGCTCCCATAAAGCGCGCGCTCCTCGTCAAAAGTCTGATTTTGAATCGTTCTCATGTGAAAACCTCCTGTTTACGATCAAATTCTGTCCCTTGGATAATAAGTCACATCGGGTAGTAATTTTCACTGTCCGCATACCCTTCTAAATATCCATAGTAATCGATCGACCTGTCTTTTTTCTCTATCTCATAAACACTGTAAAATCCGTATATTTCGTCTTCCATATATACGGTAAGTACCGTGGGATCTGTTCTCTCCAAAAATTCATGGAAATTCTGTTTTCCGGGATTCTCTGCTTTTTCAACACTTCCGTATACTTCCATAATGCTTTCCCGACCGTCTCCGCCGGTCTGTATTACTTCCAGTATCCCTTCAACATAATACAGATTTGCGCCGGCATGGACTGTGATTGCAATCTGCTCTGTCATTTCTTCCTCAGCTGATTGTTCCTCCTGCTCTGTAATCAATGTGCTGTCATCTGCCAGAACCTTTTCGCATAGCAGAGTACAGAGAAAAACGCAGAAACACAGGATCAGAAAAATGATCTTATCATATGTACACCTTATTTTATAAATAAAAACACCTCCCCGACAGAGTTATCCCACACAATATCCCTACTCCAGAGCGTTGTATTCCGCATTGTCCACCGGTTCGCACCACTCGTTGAAGGTCTCTTCACCGGGAACCTCTACCGCAATATGGGCGAACCAGCTGTCCTTCTTGGCTCCGTGCCAGTGTTTTACTTCCGCCGGAATAGTAATAACCATTCCAGGCTTCAGGCTGACGGCTTCTTTACCCTCTTCCTGATACCACCCCTCTCCTGCCGTGCAGATGAGAAGCTGTCCGCCGCCGGATTTCGCATGATGGATATGCCAGTTGTTGCGGCATCCCGGCTCAAAGGTAACGTTTGCCAGAAACACCGGACATTTGCCTGCTTCCGTCAGCGGATTCAGGTAGGAATT
>NBJMC04201__coassemble_2874_pt1 | contig 7507 bp, 7 predicted proteins | sample NBJMC04201__metabat2_high_PE_014 | metagenome-assembled genome bin NBJMC04201 | reverse complement strand
TGATTTCCGGTTCTGAATTCTCCTTTATACGAATATTAAAGAAACCTTCATCGATATGCTTATGACAAAACAGCAGGATATGGTGTTTATTGTCGATGAATTGGAAAGAAGTCTTCATCCAAAACTGACAGAACACTTCCTGAAATTATTTATGGAAGCACATAAAGATTCCAGAATGCAGCTTATTTTCACAACCCATGAGGATACTATCATGGATCAGGAATTATTCCGCCGGGATGAAATCTGGTTTGTGGAAAGGGATGCTGATAATGCCAGCAAGATCTATTCGCTGGATAGATTTAAGGAGCGATACGATAAGAAGTTAAGTAAAGCCTATCTCGATGGTCGTTATGGAGCGATTCCTGTGTTCAGGCAGTTTACCTTTCGAAAGGAGGGGTAAATAATGCCGGTCCATACTTACACCAATTGGAATTCGCGACCATCAGATCGTGAGGAACAGGTAGAGCCTTACAGGAAGTACTATTTTATATGTGAAGGTGCCAATACAGAAACATTTTATTTCGAAAAGCTGATTGATTTGAGAAAGGATCTGGGGATACACCCATTGATCGACATCAGACTGTGGGAGAAGACAGAAGGAGATCGAAACATTTCGTTCGCAAAGAACCTTGTAAGATTTGCATATGAGCAGAAAAGTCTTGAAAGCAACGGCTTTGATGTTGAAAGAGATAAAATGATCATTGTCTTTGATGGAGATATCTTTGAAGAAAAGGTACAGGGCTATGATGAACTGATTGCTTCGATAGAAGAGAATGACATCGCAGCAGTATCCAATCCGGGCTTTGAATTGTTTTTACTTCTTCATGTTGATGGAAGTTATGAGAAATATATTCAGGGACACGAAGCAGATTTTCTGACAATGGTGGATGGAAAATATGCATACGCATACAATGCATTATTAGAAGCAACAGGCATGAACGCAAAGAAAAATCCCCAGATTGGAACTCTGGCAGAGAATGTTTTGGTTGCCATTGAGCAGGAACGATTGATCAATCAAGATATTCATCAGTTAAAAGGAAGAGTTAGTAGTAATATCGGACTAATTATTGATGGAATCATAAATGAGGAACCTGAAATATAGTTTCTGTTATGTGGATGAAAATCTTCTTTGCGTTTCCAAATATAAATTTCACTTTTCGCCAACTCGCCCAGACTTGCAGTTTTCTTTGCATAAAACCATGCTCTGGCTAATGGTAGCCAAGTTGGCGACCATTAAAAGTCGAAAGATCTTTATGTACATTGTTGCACTGTATGGAAATGAGTGATATATGTATCTTACCGATACCAGCTTAATCAGCTGGAGCGAGGGAAAGTTTTGACCACCGGAGCATTCCTTCTAAGCGCCAGCTGATGAATCCCTACGAAATAGCAAAGCAGCGAAGCCGGTGACGAATAAGAACTCCATTGCCCAAATCAGGGGTACACAATGCGTGTATTTTGGGGTATAATATAAATGTAGAGATCATAAAAACAGGTCAATAATTTAATAGAGTTATCAATTCCGAGAAAGTACGGAATCGGTAGCCGATAAATCTATTGGCGTCGTTATAAGCACTCATTTTTTACTGTTTGGCAATTCGGTACTGAGAACTAAATTAGCTCATGCCAACATTTTGCAAACAAAACAGGCCGAAACGGGGCTGATCTGGGACCATATAAGAACTGACAATCAGGTGCCCACGATAGCTAAAAAACCCCGCAAATCAAGGCTTTTCAAGAACTTCATAAGACAGCGATAAATCAGGAGCAAGGTACCGAGTGCCTTGCTCCTAAAGCGAAAGGCCGCGCGTTCGAATCGCGCTAGGGACGTAAAAACGGGAATTACCAACATTAAAATCTGGTAATTCCCGTTTTTGATTTTTTATATATAAACCGAATCCGGCTCTCATCCTTTGCCAACACTGTCGAATAGGCGCATTTTCTTTTCGGATTCCCGGCGTACTGCCCCTACGGCGGCGGGAATCAGATCGGTAAGCCCTTTGCCGGCGTCTGTGTATTTTTCAGATACAGCCTTTGCCGCGGCCACATTGATATCGGTGAAAATATTTACCTTGCTGATACCTTCTCTGATAGCTGTCTTAAAATCCAGATCGGTAAGTCCGGAGCCTCCGTGAAGCACGAGAGGCACGTCCACAGTTGCGGCGATTTCCCGGATCCTGGCGAAATCCAGTTTTGGAGGAAATTTATATGCTCCATGGGCGTTTCCCACAGCTACCGCCAGGGCGTCCACGCCGGTTTTCTGCACAAAGTCCAGAGCCATTTTCGGATCTGTATAATACATAGAAGGATCTTTTGAAGACGTTCCGTCGTCTGTTATATCCTCATTGTCGCCGACATGTCCCAGCTCTCCTTCGATGGTCGCTCCGTAAGAATGGGCGATTTCCGCCATTTCCTATACCTTGCGGACGTTTTCTTCATAGGAATCGGTGGAGCAGTCGTACATAATGGAACTGAAGCCCAGTTCAAGCGCTTTCAGGCAGGTTTCACGGTTAAGTCCGTGATCCAGATGAACGACTACCGGTACCCCGGCTTTTTTCGCCATTGGAAGCAGGTAATAGGATACTTCCTCCAGCGGGCCGTAAGGAAACAGGACTTCCGCAGTCCCCACGATCACAGGAGACTGTGTCTCTTCAGCGGCGCGGATGATTCCCCTTGCAAGTTCAAGATTCACTGCGTTAAATAAGCCTACCGCGTATTTTGCTTTTTTTGCGGGAAGCAGAACATCATTTAGATTTACCAGCATGATTTTCCTCCTTTATATTTTTTTCCATCCTCTGTTTATTTTCTCTTCTAATTCCCTGAGAGTTCCGATACCGCTTAAAGCGTTGTATTCCGCGACGCAGGACGCGCCGGCCGCAGCGGCGAGATGCAGGCACTCTTCCGGTCCGCAGCCTTTGAGAACCGCCGTGAGAAAAGCGGCGATACTGGTATCTCCGGCCCCGGTACCGGAAAGAATTCTTTCCGGGATATAACTGCGCTCGAAAATCTCCCTGCCGCCCCACAGTGCGGGATCCATCTCCAGATTGGAGCAGAGCGGTTCCAGATGACGGCTGTCCGCTGTTTTAAAGTACATTCCGGGAGCGCCGCATTTGATCAGGAGAATCTGGCATCCCATATCCATGCACATTTCTGCCAGAGGCCGTATGTCTTCTTCGGGATCGAGGATCTGAGTAACGTCGCCGCCCCGGCTCTCTCCTGCCATTGGTAAAACCGTTCCCGGTCCAGCATATAGCAGAGCTCTTCCGCGCTTGGCACGAAGAAATCTACGAATGGAAGCGTTTTCTCCAGTATGGTCTTCCAGTCCGCCCTTCCAGGTTCCGAACCCGGGTCAACTGCAGCCATATCGAGGGAAATTGCTGCCCCGGCATGTTTTGCTTTTTGCAGAAGTTTCACAAGTTCCTGCCCGTTGTTCTGATACATGGATCTCATTAACGGCGGATACCCGAAATGAAACAGCGCGGCGTCTTTGAGAAGCTCATTCTGTATATCGTCTGAGCAGAAGGAATCATTAGCTCCCGGATTATGGAGAAAAATACGGTCAATCCCCGGAACAGCCAGGATAACAGAATAAGAGGTGCTTTCCCCTTCGCTGACAGTCATGCCTTCCTGGGCGTCATATTTTTTCAGTATATTCAGGATAAGCTCTCCAAAAGCGTCCTTTCCGATTTTACCGGCCAGCCGGACGTCGGCTCCCAGTTTTTTCATGGCCAGTCCGGTATTTGCCACCGCGCCTCCGGTGTGGACGTCAGCTCTATCCATCTGCAGCAGTTTGCCCGGGGATAATACCTGATCCAGTGACTCTGCTTTCATTTCAGGAAAAACAGGCGTAATGTCCAGACAGATATGTCCTGCGGCGATTACTTTCTTTTTCAAAGTATGTCACCTCCTCCTAAAATAATGTTTTCTCTTTATTTTCTGAAAATATTATAACAAAAGCCATTTTTTAAAAAATGACAATCTTGCGGTTTACAGATGGCTTTATTGTGCGTTTGTGGTAAAATAAAGAAAAAACAGGCAGGAGGAGAAGCAGAATGGAGGAGAAAAAAGAGTTTGAGATCGTAACCCATACGGTAATGAATTATCTGGAAATTTTTGTTGTGGAAATGACTTCCCGCTGTCCTCACGGCCATGACGATCTGGAAATAGGGATTCTTCTGAAGGGCGCGCTCTGTCTGTTCATGGACGGGAAGGAATATAAACTGCGGGAGGGGGATATCTATATTATCAATCGTTTCCAGATTCATTCTTTTTCCAGTGCCGGAGAGAAAAATCTTGTTCTCGCATTCCAGGTACACTCGGATTTTTACCGCAGGATCTGTTATCAGCTTAATTTTCTGCATTTTGATAATCCTGTTATGCAGACGGGAAAGCTGTATGAACAGACGAGGGAGATGCTGGTTTCCTGCGCTTCGTTTTATTTCAGCGCTCTTCCCTTCCGTGAAGTAAAATGCGCGGGACTGATGCTGGAGGCCCTTTATCTTATCTTAAGCGGCGCAGACTGCTCTTTCAGAAACGAAAAGGAATATATGTCCGCCCAGAATAATACGCTCCGGTTAAACAGGATCACCGGTTATATAGCGGAGCATTATAAAGAAAAACTTTCGCTTAATGAAATAGCCAGGCTGGAAAACATTACAGTCTGTCATGCTTCGCATTTTATACGGAAAATGCTGGGTATTTCCTTTCAGGAATATCTGAACAATATCCGTTTTGACAGGGCGCTGGGATATGTGCGGGATTCCGACCTCAGTATTCTTGATATATGTATGGAGACAGGTTTCTCCAGCAGCAGGTATTTAAACCGGATATTTATGGAGAAATTCGGAATGACGGTGAAAGAATACCGGAAGGCCGGAAACAGGCCGGAGCAGTCCCGGCCGGTGCTTCCGGCGGAAAATATACAGAAGCGCTATGATTTTGAGATGTCTTCTTTTCTGCTGGGGCAGTGTAAACAAAAACAGATTTAGCGGGTCTGACGCCAGTGCTTTTAAAACTACTAATATTTAGTGTTTAATTTATAAAATACCACTTGATTTTAGTGAAAAATGTGATAATCTTGAAGATAGAAGGATAGTTGAAAATAAATAGAGCGGAGGTGGAGAAATGGAATTTGCTTTACAGAAAACATTGGACGCTTCAGATGTGAAGATGATACGCAAAAAAATGAAGATGAAACAGAAAGAACTGGCTGAATTGATGAATGTTTCGGTGAAGACGGTGGAACATTGGGAAAGCAGCGGAGGAAGCGTATCAGGCGCTGCAGCCGCGTTGCTCTGTATATTGCAGGAACGTCCATGGTTTCCGGAGGAACTTGAGATTCCGCCGAAGGATTTTCCGCTTCGGCTCAGATATATGACTGGGAATCGACTGTGTACGGTTATAGATGTGAATGACAGGGAACAGAGGGTGAAAATAAAAAATTATGTTACTGATCCGATGTATCGCGCGTTTGGAAGAAATGAGCATCCTTCGTACAGAGAATATGAAGAATTTCTGGAATCAAGATGTTTTCCGCGGACAAGGGACAAGATGAAAATACTGTTGGAAGAATTGAATCTTCCATTTTATGATCCGTTTATGATTATCCAGAAAACAGAAGGAAAGATGGCAGAAGATGATTTTTGGATCAGGATAGAGAGGTAAGGAATATGTTGTATCAGGTCTTCTGAAGTATTCAAATCTGAATGAAGAAGATTATATTCTGTATGAAACGGAGGAAATCAGATATAAAAAGACGACATACCGGGGATGCCGGAGCAGGAATTTTCTTCCGCGCGGCTGGAATCTTATTACATTGGAGAGATTGTTTCAGAATCTGTATGGACAAAGTCTGTATATGAGTATTTTCAGAATACAGGGGACGGAAGCAAGAGCCCGTTTCCTCGCAGAGCAGGTAGAACAGACGACAGGACTTAAAGATTTTGGTTCCTATCTCAGCCGCGTGCTGACAATTGACGCCCTGTTCCTTAATGAAGACAGACACATGCACAATATTGCCGTTTTAAATGACGGATTCGGCAATTATCATTATTGTCCGGTTTTTGATAATGGTTGTGCGCTCTTGTCGGATACACAGATGGAATATCCGATGGGAGAGAATATAATTGACCTCATTCCGCAGGCCAGATCTAAAACCCTGGACAGTGATTTTATGAAGCAGCTGGAAGCGGTGGAAAATCTATATGGACAGTCGTTGAAGTTTTCTTATAACATACGTGATATTGAAGTGTTGCTGGAGAATGAACCATATTATCCGGCGGATGTAAAAAAACGGGTGCGTGATATTCTGGTGCAGCAGCGGCGCACATATCAGTATATGTTTCGGTAAATTAAGAATCCGGCTAATATCCAACGGTTGTTCCGGGTTTGCTGACAGCAATTGACCGGAGAAAAATGAAAAATAGTGAAAAAATAGTGTAATTTTAGTGTAAGTCCGAAATTATTTTCCAAATCCATGATCCTGAAAGTTCAGTCGATTGTGGAAAAGGGTGCGTCAAAAGAAAAAATCGGGCTCAGAGGGTCAATGCCGGCGGGCTGTAAAAACAGGAAAATTTCATTGACACAGCCTGCAATACCCTCTATAATATATGTAAATTTTATCTTCATAAATGCAGTGACAGGGAGGAGTACATAATCTTCAGATGCCCAGAGAGGAGACGGCGGGTGCAAGTCTTCGTGAAGGGATTATGGAAGTAGCCCTCGAGCAGTGGACTGAACACATATATTGGTTGTAAGTAGGCTCCAACGTTTCCCGCGTTACAGGGAAGCGGTATCGGACAGAGATCCCGTACCGGCAGAGTGCAGAGATTTTCTCTGAATTTAGGTGGTAACACGGATGTATCATTCGCCCTGAGCATGAACTGCTCAGGGTTTTTATTTCCGGAAAAGGAGGTAGAAGCGTGAGACAGATTACAGGAAACAAATTACTTGTAAGAGCGTTAAAAGAAGAAGGAGTGGATACACTCTTCGGTTATCCGGGGGCGTGTACCATTGATATCAGCGACGAACTATATAAACAGGATGATATTAAGATCATCCTTCCCCGTCATGAGCAGGCCCTTGTTCACGAGGCGGACGCCTACGCCAGAACAACGGGAAAAGTGGGCGTATGTCTGGTGACCAGCGGACCGGGCGCGACGAACCTTGTTACAGGTCTTGCCACAGCCAACTATGACAGTGTCCCCCTTGTCTGTTTCACAGGCCAGGTGGCGAAACATCTGATCGGAAACGACGCTTTTCAGGAAGTGGATATCGTAGGAATTACCAGGAGCATTACGAAATACGGCGTGACAGTGCGCAACCGTGAGGATCTGGGCCGCATCATCAAGGAGGCTTTTTATATCGCCAGAACAGGGCGTCCGGGACCGGTTCTGATCGACCTTCCCAAGGACGTCATGTGCGAGCTGGGAAGCGCGGAATATCCGAAAACAGTAAATATCCGCGGCTATAAACCCAATACCAGCGTCCATATGGGACAGCTCAAGCG
>NBJMC04201__coassemble_2761_pt1 | contig 7740 bp, 6 predicted proteins | sample NBJMC04201__metabat2_high_PE_014 | metagenome-assembled genome bin NBJMC04201 | reverse complement strand
GTCTTTTCCAAGAATACTGAGTCTCATCTCTTCTGCTGTGCTCTGAAGCTGACGATTTTTCTGCTCCTGAAACTGTATCCTCTGCCATTCTGCTCTCCTCCTGTTTTTATTTCGTTATTACGTTCCGTATATACGAATATTAGCACAAAATCCTCCAGTCGTCAATAACTATTATAAAAGTAGTTATTACTTTTCCTGATTACTTATCATATCCCGCAAAGCCCGCATATAACCCATTAGACGTTCTTTCTGGTTTGGCTCTAAGTTCCGATAGCTTTCCACAAGAAATCTTTCATCCTTACTGAATAAAACATAATCACCTGAGCGCTTTTTATTGGCTTCTATTTCATCTTCTTCCAACAGTTCAGATGGCGACACCTGCAGAACCTCGCAGATTTTCAAAATCTTATCTGCTGCTGGATTTGTTTTTTTTCTCTTCCAGTCACTGATTGTACTCTGAGAAATTCCTGTCCGTTCTGAAAACTCTTTCTGACTCATATCTTTCTGTTTCAGCAATTCAAAAATTTTTTCACTGACTGTCTTTTTTCCATCAGCCATTCCTTATTATCCGCCTCCAATATGTCCAAAAATCTTTTCACCTATTTTATCACGATTTTAGTTAGTTTGCCACAAAGATTCTTTCGATAGTTGCTTCGCTTATCTCTGTCAAAATAAAAACGCCCCCGGCCATGAACTGCTGTTCACAGCCGGAAGCGTTTTATATAAATTCGTTTTATTCCCACTCGACAAAGCCTAATCAATTTTGCTTAAGAATTATTCTCTGTCGTATTCGTGGCGCTTTTGATTATTTGATGTATCCATATTATCCTGCCTATATAGGCTAATGCTATCAATTTGTTATCGGGGCTGATAACACTTGCCTTCCTTAGCATGGAGCAATACCATCTCGTCCAAAGATATTGTAGCAGATTTCAAGTTATATTTCAATAAAATTTCAAATTTTAATTTCACAATTTCTTATATCTGTGTATTAAAAATTGTTGATATCGGAACACTTCTATGATATGATATTTTTTAAACACAGTATCAATAAGCTGTGGATTGAAAGTTGGTGAACAAGTGGACAAAAAGGAAACCATTAAAAATATAATAAATAACAACGACGGCATTGCAAAAACCGCTGATTTTGTCTCCGAAGGGCTTTCCAACTATGATGTAGCCAACCTATGCAAAGAGGGATATATCGGGCGTGTCAGACATGGCTATTACCAGCTCGCCGAGCAGGAAGATATAAAGGAAGAACAGATGCTTGCCTCTCTCCTTCCCGAAAGCGTCGTATGTGTGGAATCAGCGCTGTTTTATTATGGTTACAGCGACTTTTCGCCCCGTAAATGGTCAATTGCCGTCCCCCGTACCTTCTCACGGACAAGGCTGCATATCGATTCTTTGGCGACAAAGGTATATTTTGTACAGTCCACCTTATTTGAAATCGGCAAAACAAGCGGGGATTTTAATGGAGTGCAGCTTGCTGTTTATGATCGGGAACGCACCATTTGCGACTGTTTCAAATACCGCACAAAGCTGGACAACGAAATGTTCAATAAGGCGCTCAATGCCTATGCTGCCGATAAAAAGAAGAACCTAAGCAATCTTTCCAGTTACGCAAAGAAAATGCGGGTTTATAAAAAATTGATGGATGTGATGGAGGTGCTTCTCAATGGCTGATATTGCTGCTTCCGTGCTTGCACGGCTGAAAAATAAAGCGGCTGAACGCGGCAGGAGTTATCAACTCTGCTTGCAGCTTTTTTTTCAGGAAGAATTTCTCCGCCGTTTGGAGAAATCCAAATATGCTGAAAATCTTGTGTTGAAAGGCGGGCTGTTTCTTTATTCCTTGACCGACTTTGACAGTCGGGTAACGGTGGATGTGGACTTTTTACTCCGGCAAGTACCAAACACGCCGGAACAATTAAAGTCTCTTCTGGAAGAAATCATAACAGTTCCTACCGGCAATGATTTTGTAACCTTTGAGATAAAGGATGTTGCTCCTATTTCCGTCGCTAAAAAGTATGCGGGAATCGGTGCCTCTATTGTTGCCCGTATCACAAATACAAGAACGCCGTTCAGTATTGACTTTGGCGTAGGAGATGTCATTGTTCCGAAGCAGGAGAAACGCCAGATACCAACGCAGCTTCCAGAGTTTGAATCTCCGACGGTAAATACCTACTCTGTTGAAACTACCGTTGCGGAAAAACTCGACGCTATCCTGAGTCTGATGGAGTTTTCCAGCCGAATGAAGGATTACTACGATATTTATTATATCGCCACCAAGTTTGATTTTGACGGTGGAGTGCTTACTGAAGCTCTCAGAAAGACCTTTTCAAACCGTGAACACAGCTTCACGCTAGAACAATTTGAGCAAGTTATGAGCTTTGGCGATGATGTTGCTATGCAGAAGAAGTGGAAGGCGTTTGTCCGCAAGATCAATACCAAGACGGATGATTACGGTACTATCCTGAAAACAATAAGGATTTTTCTTGAAAAGCCGTTTACGGCGGCAGTAGAAGAAAAAGCATTCATTGAAAAATGGTCTGCCGCTGATGGCGAGTGGATGTAATTTAGGAGGAAAAACAATGGCAAAGATACAATCAGTTGAGCCTAATATTGCTGATTTAGTAAACAGTTGGCTCAAATCATATAAAGTAGATTATAAATTGGAGCAGGAGTCCTTGAATACGGAAATCGACCAAGCCTTGAATGATTATTTTTCCAAGAACGGCGGCAAGGGCGGCAATCGCCCCGATGCAAAGCTACTGTTGCAAGCCAATGATGGGAAATACTATCCAATTTTAATTGAATACAAAGGATACAAAGATAAACTTGTAAAGCTGGATGCTGAAGGAAATGTTGCGAACAGAAACTCGAAGAACCAGCCTGATTATGCAAATATCAACTCTTATGCAGTAAACGGTGCGGTTCACTATTCTAATGCGGTTCTGCACTACACGAGTTATACAGATGTTATTGCCATCCTCTTTTTGGGGCTCCGGTGTGTTAAAATCGGTCATGTCCAGATACTTGCTTATCGTTTTCCGGTCATGCCCTGTCTCTGCAGCAATGGCTGAGACACTTTTCCCTTGCTCATAAAAGAGCTGTCTGATAGAATGAACCTTGTCCATTGCAATCATACTCCTTTCCTCCTTGAATGTTGTCTGCAACGACATTCCAAGGATACAAAAAGTGCTGTATGCTTGCAATGGATGTTTGGTGTTTCTCTAAATCTACCATCCGAGTAGACTTAGAGAAGCACCAAACACGGCTGCATTATTGGGGAAATTCCCTCTGCAACTTTGAGGAAGCGCCTCTGCAATTTTGGGTATTTTTATTATGCACTAAACAAATAGGCTTGTTTTCTTTTTCGGCGGGTAAGGACAGGCAAGGGAGATTATAATCTCTCTGCCCGTGAAATCAGCAAGGACGATTATGACCGCTGGCGTTACTACTATCCGAAATACGATACCACGCAGCTTTGGGCGAAAGTCCCTTCGCAGGAGTTAAGCGATACGATGGTGGAGGCGTTTCAGGACAAGCCCAAAAAAGATGAATAAGAACGACAAAAAGCCCTTAGCTATGAGTTATTTCCCATAGCCAAGGGCTTTGTAGTATGGATTCTTTCACCATGCAAACTGTCTTTTATCATTCCCACTCTATCGTTCCGGTGGGCTTGGGCGTCAGGTCGAAGCACACACGGTTCACTCCCGGCACCTCTTTCGTGATGCGGTCGGTGATGTGCTGCAAAAGGGCGAAAGGCACGTCCTCCACCGTAGCCGTCATGGCGTCTCTCGTATTTACCGCACGGAGGATCACCGGCCATTCAAAAGATCGCTTCCCGTCCTTCACTCCCACAGACTTGAAATCAGGAATCACTGTGAAATACTGCCATACCTTTCCTTCCAGCCCGTTCTTCGCGAACTCTTCCCGGAGAATGGCGTCAGATTCGCGCACTGCCTCCAGACGGTCCCTGGTAATGGCGCCCAGACATCTTACGCCCAGTCCGGGACCCGGGAAAGGCTGACGGTAAACCATGCTGTCCGGCAGGCCGAGCGCCGTACCCACGACGCGGACCTCGTCTTTGAACAGCAGTCTCAGCGGCTCCACAAGACTGAACTTAAGGTCTTCCGGAAGGCCGCCCACATTGTGGTGCGCCTTCACGCCGTCGCTCTCCAGAATGTCAGGATAGATCGTTCCCTGAGCCAGGAATTCAATTCCTTCCAGTTTCCTTGCCTCTTCCTCAAACACACGGATAAATTCGGCGCCGATGATCTTACGTTTTTTCTCCGGCTCCTCCACGCCTTCCAGCTTGTCCAGGAAACGGTCGATCGCGTCTACATAGACAAGATTGGCGTCCATCTGATTGCGGAACACCTCCACCACCTGCTCCGGCTCGCCTTTGCGGAGAAGGCCGTGGTTTACATGAACACATACAAGCTGTTTGCCGATAGCTTTGATCAGCAGCGCTGCTACGACAGAAGAATCCACCCCTCCGGAAAGAGCGAGAAGAACCTTTTTGTCTCCCACCTGCTCCCGGATCTCTTTTACCTGTTCCTCAATAAAAGCTTCCGCCAGTTCCGCTGTAGTGATGCGTTCCATGTCTTCCGGACGTTTGTTGTTATCCATCGCTTTTTCTCCTTTTCTTTAAGATTATAATTAACGTCATTTACTGAATACGGGACGGAAATCCGCCCGCCATACTTCTATGGTCATTATAGCCGAAATCCCGTCTGTTCAGCAACTGTTTTTCGACTTTTTATCCAAAAAAGCGCCTGATTTCACGCTTCTCACGCAAAGGCGAAAATCTTTTTTCATTTCATAAAAAAACTGGTAGGAACCTTGCGTCAAATATGCTAAGATGAATGTCATAGGCGCGGCGGAAAAGCGGCGCCTCCTGTCTGATACAGATCACACAGAAATATCAACCGGAGGATAAGGCATGACGAACAAAACAAACGATAATCTTTTAAAAATCTGGTACACCCGGCCGGCGGAAGACTGGCAGACAGAAGCCCTGGCCATCGGAAACGGATACATGGGGTGTCTGGTTTTCGGCGGAACCGGAAAAGACAAAGTACACATTAACGAAAAAACAGTCTGGAACGGCGGTCCCGGGGAGGGACTGGAATATAACTACGGGATAGAAAACCCTGTGGACACGGAAGCGGCACTGGACAAGATCCGCGGCGACCTTAACGCCATCCGGGAAAAACTTGACGACAAATCACAGTATGTCTTCGGTTTCGCGGAGGGTTCCTACCAGGCCTGCGGCACGGACACCCGCGGCGAAGCTATGGACTGGCTCAACAGGCTGATGGGAAGCCTGAAAGGTTTTGACGCTCCGGAAGATTATCTCAATCTGTATCTTTGCGACGGGACTGTTGACGAAAGCAGAGTCGAAAACTACGAGAGGGCTCTGGATCTGCGCACTGCAGTCGCCTCTGTCTCCTACGACTTTGAGGGAGTGCATTACCGGCGGGAATATTTTACCAGCCACCCGGCCAACGTTCTGGTCGTCCGGCTGACTGCCGACAGGAAGGGAAAAATCAGCTTCCGGGCGGGACTGGAAAGCTGTATGAGCGGAACTCCGGATTTAAGCGCCAGAGAGAACGGCTCGATCACTCTGAGAAATATCCTTCCCGGAAACGGCCTGAAAACAGAAGCCGTCCTCAAAGTTCTTCCCGATGGCGGAGAACTGTACACAGACGGAACTACTGTTTCGGTTTCCGGCGCCGACACCGCGACAGTGATCCTCTCCTGCGGAACGGATTATAAGATGGAACTTCCTTCTTTCCGCGGAGAAGATCCCTACGAAGCGGTGACGGAGCGCGTCGAAAAAGCCGCCGGAAGAATCGCGGCGGATGGTTACGAGGCGCTGAAAAAAGAACATACCGAAGACCACTCCCGCCTTTTTTCACGGACGGAACTGGGATTCCGGGAGGAGATCCCGCAGATCCCCACAGACCAGCTCATCCAGAAATACCGCAACATGATTGAAAAAAACGGCGGGCAGCCCCCTTCCGACGCGGAACAGCGGGCTCTTGAGATCATCTGCTACCAGTTCGGCCGCTATCTGACCATAGCGGGCTCCCGCCCGGGAAGTCTTCCCACGAATCTTCAGGGCGTCTGGGGCGAAGGGGAATTCAAATGGTTCGGAGACTATCATTTTAACATCAATATACAGATGAACTACTGGCCTACCATGACCGCAAACCTGTGCGAGTGTATGGCGCCCTACAATGAATACCTGAAAGTTCTCCGCCAGGCCGGGCGGCTTTCCGCGGCGGCTTCGTTCGGCATAGCCAGCGGACAAGGAGAGGAAAACGGCTGGCTTGTGGGCTGTTTCAGCACGCCTTTTATGTACACAGCCATGGGGCAGCAGAACAACGCCGCAGGATGGAATCCCACCGGATCCGCCTGGGCTCTTCTGAATTCCTATGAGTATTATCTCCATACCGGAGACATGGATTTTCTCAGGGAACTTTACCCCTCCATGAAAGAGGTGGCGAATTTCTGGAACAAGGCGCTGTACTGGAGCGAATACCAGCAGAGATATGTCTCCGCGCCCTCCTACTCTCCGGAAAACGGCCCTGTTGTGAACGGCGCTTCCTGCGACCAGCAGTTTATCTGGCAGCATTTTGAAAACACGATCAGGGCAGCGGAAATCCTGAGCGTGGACGCCGACCTGCGAGAGCAGTGGAGAGAAAAGCAGTCGCTGCTGCATCCCGTCCTTATGGGAGACGACGGCCAGATCAAAGAATGGTTTGAGGAAACCCACATCGGAAAAGCTAGGGGCGGCGATCTCCCGGAGATCGATATTCCTCAGTGGCGTCAGAGCCTGGGAGCGGAAACCGACGGCGTACAGCCGCCTCACCGCCATATGTCCCACCTGATGGCCCTGTATCCCTGCCACATCATTGACAAAAACAACACGGAACTTATGAAAGCCGCGATTGTTTCCCTGAAGGAACGCGGCCTGGACGCCACCGGCTGGTCCAAAGCGCACAAATTGAACCTCTGGGCCCGCACAGGACAGGCGGAAGAGGCTTTCCACCTTGTACAGTCCGCGGTGGGCGGCGGAAACTCCGGATTCCTGAAGAATCTGTTTTCCTCCCACGGCGCGGGACACAACTATAAGGAATTTCCTATTTTTCAGATCGACGGAAACTTCGGCTACACAGCGGGCGTCAATGAAATGCTGCTCCAGAGCCATTCCGGTTTTGTGCATTTTCTTCCCGCGCTTCCCGAAGAGTGGAACAGCGGCTTTGTAAAAGGACTTCTGGCACGGGGAAATTTTGTGATCGATATGGAATGGACGGACGGAACCGCGGATACCTTTACCGTCACCTCCCGTCTGGGCGGAAAGTTCGTCGGGGAATATCCGGATTTGTCTCTCTTCCGTGTGACGGATTCTGACGGAAATCCCGTGGACGTTCATGCAGAAAACAAAGACCTGATTTCTTTTTCCACTGAAAAAGACAGGACCTATCTGATCACAAGGGTATAAAAAATATGAGAATCTGCCATATTGCGGAAATTGTGTATTGATTTCCTGAAATAAAGTACTATAATAATGGGTATGGAAGTATAGCTCAGCTGGGATGAGCGTTCGCCTCACACGCGAGAGGTCAGGAGTTCGAGCCTCCTTGCTTCCATATCCGGGGCATTAGCGCAGTTGGGAGCGCGCCACATTCGCATTGTGGAGGCCGTGGGTTCGAATCCCATATGCTC
>NBJMC04201__coassemble_2740_pt1 | contig 7779 bp, 4 predicted proteins | sample NBJMC04201__metabat2_high_PE_014 | metagenome-assembled genome bin NBJMC04201 | reverse complement strand
GAAGGAGCAGAGAACCCGGAAGGCAATGGAACTGAAATATCAGCAGAAATCCAGCCGGCGGTTCAGAATGCTCCAGTCAGTGAAAATAACCGGGCGGATGTGCTGCCGGAAGCGGTGCAGGACGCTGGAGAGCCGCAGAATGTTTCAGACAACTCTGCAGAAATCAAAAAAATCGAAAATATCATGTGCAGCCTCATGTATGTGCTGAAAGATGAGAACGCTACCGCAGACGCTCTCCGCAAACGTTTCCCGGCCAGAGAGACCATGAAGGCTGAGCATGTGATCCCGTTTTCCTCAGACAGGAAGTACAGCGGAGCGGTTTTTGCGGAAGAGGGCACCTACCTGATGGGAGCTGTACAGTTTATCTTCCCGGAAGGGAATGAAGCTCTCGCAGAGCACTGTAAACAGTATGCGGAGGAAGGTCTTCGTGTCCTTGTCCTTGCCCACAGCAAAGAGAAAGCGGCGGGCACCGAGCTTCCCGAAGGTATGGAACCGCTGGGACTTCTCCTTCTCACAGATGTGATCCGCCAGGAGGCGCCGGATACGCTGAAGTTTTTTGACAGCCAGGAGGTTGACCTGAAAGTGATCTCCGGCGACGACCCGGTTACGGTGACGGCGATCGCCAGACGGGCGGGACTGAAAAACGCGGATCATTATATAGACGCCAGCACCATTACCACTGAGGAAGAACTGAAAAAGGCCGTTGCGGAATGCAGTGTTTTCGGCCGCGTAACCCCTCAGCAGAAAAAAGAAATGGTGCTTGCCCTGAAAGAACAGGGACACACAGTAGCCATGACGGGAGACGGAGTGAACGACGTGCTTGCCCTTAAGGAAGCGGACTGCAGTATCGCTATGGCGCAGGGAAGCGACGCGGCGAAAAATATCGCCAACGTGGTGCTGCTGGACTCCAATTTCGCGTCTATGCCCCACATCGTGAATCAGGGCCGGCGGGTTGTGAACAATATCCGCACAGCAGCGTCCATGTTCCTGATCAAGACCATGTTTTCGGTAATGCTGTCTCTGCTGACCATATTTTTCGGAGACGCCTATCCTTTCGAACCGATCCAGATGTCTCTGATCAGCGCCTGCGCGGTGGGAATCCCCACCTTCCTTCTGGCCCAGGAAAACAACTATGACAAGATCGACCATACGTTCCTGCGGCATGTGTTCCTGAACGCGTTCCCTGCGGCGATCACCATCACCTCCTGCGTTTTTGCAGTGATGCTGGTCTGCCAGAACGTATATCATTCTAATGATATGCTGAACACAGCCTGCGTCCTTGTGACCGGATGGAATTATATGGCCGCGCTGAAGACCGTTTACGCGCCGCTGAACCGTTACAGGAAGATCATTATCTACGGAATGCAGTTTATTTTCTTTGCCGCGGCAGTGATCCTTCAGGATCTTCTGTTCCTGGGGTCTCTGGATTTCGGCCTGATCATTCTGGTATTTATCCTGATGACTTTCGCGCCGGTACTGATCGACGTGATCACAGGATGGATCCGGGAACTGTATGCGCGTTCTCTGGACAAAGAGACGCCGGGGCCCTTCGCCTCCTTCCTGAACAGACTTCAGAACGGAAAATTATCATAAAACAAAACACCCTGTACTGTTTTCAATTCATATGCTACATGAAAAGAAAACAGGCAGGGTGTTTTTGCTGTTTTAAACGATTATTTCTTCCGGCACAGCCAGTAGCAGCCGAACGCCGGTATCTGCACGCCTCTTGCCTCCATCTCCCGGCCGGAGATCAGATCCAGATACATGCCGTCTTCCTCGTTGATCCAGGCGACTTTGTCGAATTCACTGAAATTATAAATTCCGATAAATTTCTCTTCGTCATTCTCACGTACAAGAGCCAGGATGGAAGAATCCCAGGTATCCAGAGTGCGCATGGGAACGTCGCTGTTGAATACGCTGTGAGAAGTACGGATGTGCTCCAGCTTATCCAGCACCGGGAACAGTTTGCCCTGAACAGTCTCGGGACGATGGCGGTTCTCGGCCAGATCCCATCTGAAATCGCCTCTGTGGAGATAGCGGGAATCAGCGGCTTTGTCTGGATCATTCTTATAGGAATAATCGTTCAGCATACCAATCTCATCACCGCTGTAGATCACGGGGATACCGGACTGGGAAAGCATGAAAGCATGAAGAGTAATATCGTAGCGGATCGCTCTGTTCATGCCTTCCTCATTGCCCTCGAATCCGAAACGTTCGATTCCGCACAGAGAAGCGGTGGTTCCGCAGAGTCTTGCGTCTCCCAGACGGGGATCGTCATTATACAGTTCGCCTCGCGCGAAAGATTCCGGATACTTTCCGGTAAGGAAATCGTTCAGGTATTTCTTGTGGGGAACTTCCTCAATCCCGAAATTCTTCAGGAAATCATAGTCCAGTCCCCAGCCGATATCGTCGTGGCAGCGCAGATAGTTCTGGAAAACATACTCTCTGGGAAGTCCGGCCACGATGTCCAGCTGGCGGCGCAGCAGGGATACATCTCTGGTGGCAACGGTGTGCCAGGTGCTTGCCATGGTAGTAACATTATACAGAAGATGACATTCCGGTTTGTCTACAGTTCCGAAGTAGGGAACTACTTTCTCAGGAGCCATAACGACCTCGCCCAGAAGGAGAACGCCGGGGCAGACGATCTCGCAGATCATACGCATCATGCGGACGATGGTATGAACCTGGGGAAGATTACGGCAGTTGGTTCCAAGCTGTTTCCAGATATAGGGAACAGCGTCCAGACGCACGATATCCACACCCTGATTTGCCAGATAGAGCATGTTGAAGATCATTTCGTTCAGTACAATAGGATTGCGGTAGTTCAGATCCCACTGATACGGATAAAATGTTGTCATTACATGCTTTTTGATATCGTCCAGCCAGGTAAAGTTGCCCGGCGCCGTGGTGGGGAATACCTGCGGACAGGTCTGCTCATAAAGAGCGGGAATGTCATAGGTGTCAAAGAAGAAATAGCGGTCCTGATATTCCCGTTCTCCTGCGCGTGCGCGTTTCGCCCACTCGTGATCCTCGGAGGTATGGTTCATAACGAAGTCCAGACACACGCTGATCCCGCGTTTATGGCAGGCGGAAGTAACCGCTGCGAAATCCTCCATGGTTCCCAGTTCCGGCTGTACGGTACGGAAATCTGCCACAGCGTAACCGCCGTCGCTGCGCCCTTTCGGGGAAGCCAAAAGAGGCATCAGATGCAGATAGTTCACATTACATTCCTGAATATAATCCAGCTTTTCCTCAAGCCCTTTCAGGGTCTTTGAAAAAGCGTTCACATACATCATCATGCCGGTGAGGTCGTTGCGCTTGTACCATTTGGGATCTTTTTCCCTGCGGATATCGGAATCCTTCAGATCGTTATTCCTGGCGTCATAGAACTTCTTCAGTTCTGCAAGAAGATCGTTGAAATGCATCATCACATAAGGATTATCCTGATACAGTTCACAGTAAAGCCATTTCAGCTCATCCAAATGGCGGTCCAGCCGGGCGTTATAGACTGCCTCGTCATTCCGGACAGGAGCTGCAGGCTGCGGCTGTTTTGCCTCGACCTTGACGGGCTCGGTCTTCTTCGTCTCAACCTTAACGGGCTCGGTTTTCTTCGTCTCAACCTTAACAGGCTCGGTTTTCTTCGTCTCAACTTTGGCGGGTTCGGTTTTCTTCGTTTCAACCTTCATCGGTTCGGTCTTTTTTGTCTCGACCTTGACGGGCTCGGTTTTCTTTGTTTCAACCTTGACGGGCTCGGTCTTCTTCGTCCCAACCTTGACGGGCTCGGTTTTCTTCGTTTCAACCTTCACCGGTTCGGTCTTTTTTGTCTCGACCTTGACGGGTTCGGTTTTATTTGTCTCAACTTTGACCGGTTCCGCCTTTTTCGTTTCTACTCTGGCTGTCTCAGCCTTTCTGGTTTCTGCCTTGGCAGCGGCGTGTTTTTTCTGCTGACGTTTATTAGCCATATTGTGCTCCCTTCGAATGTATTTTAAGAAAAAATATCTTTCATTTCCCTAAATACTGTTAGATTTTATATATTTTTCCATATCGAAATCAAAAAATACAATCCGATTTCTTTAATAATCTTACAAGGGTGATAATGAAATGTCAAGCGTGCAGGATGCGCAGAAATAAAGGGATTTTTTGTGCCAGTTCACGACAGGAGCGATCAGAACCGATATCTGGCTATAAAAGAAAACGCCGGTTTCCTTTTCTGCCGGAGGGCAGGAGCGATAAATACAGAACCGGCGAATAAAAGTCTGAAAAATTTGAAAGGATTTCGTGAAGTAATATGATTCACGATAATTTCTGTTACCAAAACGTATTCTAGCACAGAAATATGGGCATGTAAAGGTACATAACTGACGTAAATCATGGTTTTTTACCCATTTATATGTAGTTTTTGACATACAAAAGCACTTTTTAAAGTCCAAAGCGGGAAACAAAATATTCCTATTTATAATTGATATTGAAAAACACACCCCGGATTATTTCGTGAATCATATTACTTCACGAAATAATCTGAGGTGTTTTTTCTTATGGAAAGAACCGGATATTACTCGGTGACAGTCAGAAAGTTCAGCGTCCTTTCACGGCATACGGACTGGATGAAGAAAACACAGGACCTGTATAACGAGATCCTTGGTTTTTATTACAACCTTTATCTGGATACCGTGGCTGAAGAGAAGAAGACGGCGGGATTTTCGGATGAACCGTCTGTTTTTCCAGATCAGAACGCGCAGGCGCTAAGGAACGCCGGATCACTGGAAGTGATGCGCGCGCTGGAGAAGATGACCATAGTTGGAAGAGATAAGAATCCTGTATCCAATCCTCTTCCCTGGGAGAAAGTTCCTCTCTATTTCCGCAGAGCGGCGATAAACGCCGGAATAGCGGCGGCGAAGAGTTTTCTGACACGGGAAGAACAGCAGACACGGACAGAGAAATTCACAGAGTCCGTGACCTTTTACAAAGGAATGTACAGGGATTTTAACGGAAACGAAATTTCCCTGAAGCTTTGGGATGGAAACAGATGGCAGTGGATCCGGTGCAGATTAAGAGGAAACACAGTTCCTGAGAACGGACAGATGATGTCGCCGGCGCTGCTGATCCGGGATGGCCGGACAGAACTCCATATTCCGTGGAAAGCGCAGGTATCTGACGGGCGAAACGCCAAAGAGCGTATGGCGGCAAGGGAAAAAATCTGTTCCGCGGTCTTTACCAACAAAGACGCTTTGCTGGTCTGCTGTATCATGAACCGTTCCGGCGGAAAAGAAGGATGCCTTTTCCTGAAAGGAGGAGCGGAATACGCCCACCGGTGCCAGCTGGTACTGGACAAGATTGAAAAATCCCGGAAGTCCGGCGGAGGCGGGGACAATCCCAGAGCCAACAGGAAATACTGGGAGAAGCTGAAAAACCTGAACGACTATTATTCGCATCGGTTCAGCAGACAGGTGATCGACTACTGCCGGCAGCAGGGAGCCAGAATCCTTGTGCTTCCGAAGTTTGAGGAAAATCACCAGATACACATTATGAAGCAGACAGGGAAGTTTTCGCCGATTCATCTGAGCATCTCTGTACGAAAAAAACTGAAATACAAAGCATGGCAGGCCGGAATCGTCGTCCTGGAGCCGTCACAGCACAATATCAGTTCTGTATGCAGCGCCTGCGGCGGAAAAGTGAGAAATCACGGAAGCCTGTTTCAGTGTGAAAACGGACATCAGGGGAACCGATATCTGAATACTGCCTGGAATCTGGGTGAAAAATGTCTGAGATCCTTTGACAGGAAGCGGGCGGACAGAATGGAAGAAGCTTCCCAGGACTGACAGCCGGAGAATGACAGGCCGGCTTTTTAATAAAAGTCGTAAATAGATAAGTTAAAAATAATAGCAATTCCATGAAACAGAAGTAGAAAAAATTCAGGTGAAGACAGACGAGCAATCGTCGTTTTCATAGATTCCATGGGAAACCATGAAAAAGGCGGGGCCTATATGGAACTGCCTTTGGGTCTGAGCACCGCCCGCCGGAGTCTGAGAAGAATCCGGGAAGACTGCGGTGAGAACTGCGAGAGTGCTTGAAGTTATAAAATATATAATTGATTAGTTGAATCTTGGGTTGTTTAAAAGTGGGAGGGTGATTTCTTTGCTTTAAATTCAAAGCTTAACGCTTTTTGTATTCCGCTATATGGGGTTATTGAAGTTAGTTAAGTGTGCAATGTTTAAGGTAGACATCTGGATTGCATTTGCGGATAGAAAACTACTGATAAATGAGTACTAGAATTTTAGAAAATTTTCTTGAAAGAAAGGTTGCTGTGAAAATTATGGAGAAGGAGAAAAAGGTCTATGGCTGAAAAAAAGAAAATTTTATTTATTGTCGAAGCTATGGGCGGTGGTGTATTTACGTACATCGTAGATCTGGCAAATGAGCTTGTGAAAGAATATGACATGTACATAGCTTATGCTGTTAGGAAACAGACTCCGGAAAATTACAGTGACTATTTTGACAAGCGAATACATCTGATTGAAGTGAAAAATTTTAATCGTTCAATTAATCCAATAAAAGATATGAAGGCTTTTATTGAAATCAAGAATATTGCAAAAAGAATAGAACCAGATATTATCCATTTACATTCATCGAAAGCTGGGGCTTTAGGTAGGTTTGCATTCAATGGCTACAAGACTCCGCTTTTTTATACGCCTCATGGATACAGCTATCTTATGCAAAATCATAGTGCGGCGAAGAGGATGATATATAAAACTGTTGAAACAGTGTGCGCAAAAAGAGGGGGCATGACCATAAGTTGCAGCGAGGGTGAGCATCAGGAAACATTGAAACTTACCAAGAATGCAGCTTATGTGAATAACGGTATTAATGTGAAAAAGCTTCAAAAATTGATTGATCAGGTAGGAGAAGTTGGTAAGCATCCATTCACGGTATTTACACTGGGGCGTATTTGCTACCAGAAAAACCCAGCACTCTTCAACCAAATTGCTGATGCTATGTCGGATGTAAGATTTCTCTGGATTGGAGACGGAGAGCTTAGAGATGAGCTGAAGTCTCCCAATATAGAAATTACAGGATGGATCAAAAGGGAAGATGCATTGCGTTATTCACTCCAGGGAGATGTGTTTATCCTCACGTCTCTTTGGGAAGGTCTACCAATATCGCTGCTTGAGTCCATGTACATGAAGAAACTTTGTGTGGTGAATAATGTGATTGGCAATCGCGATGTAATCCATAATAGTGAGAACGGCTTTGTTTGCGATAGTGCGGATGATTTTGTGAATGCTATTAGAGAAGCACGTGTCCACCACGATTACATAGATAACGCTTATTACGATGTGCTGAATAAATATAACACAGAAGTAATGGCTGAAAATTACAGCAAGCTCTACTGGTCGGCAAAGTAATAGTTTGCATATATAGCTATACATTTTTGTACTATAGAGAGATATGTAATGTGGTTATTTCCGAAATGAGGGGGCTGCATGAATATCAATTTAAATGTTGTTTCTGTAGTGTATGCCGCCAATGAAAAATTCGCTAAAATCCTTGGAGTGTCGCTTGTTTCTATCTATGCGAATAATAAGGATGTGGATGACATTGTTGTCTATGTTCTTGACTCTGAGATTAAAGACGAGAACAAGGATAAGTTGTTGATGGTATTGAGACAATATAGTCAGACAGAGGTACAATTTATACCGGCCAAAGATATCAGTAAAAATGGATTGAGGACATTCAGGAAATGAATAATGAAAGAATTGCAATTATAACAAGTGGATATTT
>NBJMC04201__coassemble_2526_pt1 | contig 8257 bp, 6 predicted proteins | sample NBJMC04201__metabat2_high_PE_014 | metagenome-assembled genome bin NBJMC04201 | reverse complement strand
AAGAGGTTTCGATCTCTTCCCTTTATTTTTGCCAATGATAATTATACTCTAAGAAGAAACTGTTTTGATAATTGTTTGTAGAAATAATGAAATCCGATCGAGTTAATATTGACTAATATAATCCAGATTTGATATACTGATGCTGTTACAAATCAGGACAGTGTTAATGTATACACCAAGGAGGATCAGTGAATGAACGAATGTTTTGGATGTTCCACATGTAAGAGCGCGGACAAGCCCCTGGAGAAATATATCGCGGGCCTTCCCATGGAAACTTCCCACCACAGAGTGGAGAGTCAGAGCACGAAGTGCGGTTTCGGCCTGCAGGGCGTCTGTTGCCGTCTCTGTTCCAACGGCCCCTGCCGTATTACCCCGAAAGCGCCCAGAGGTATCTGCGGAGCGACGGCGGACGTGATCGTTGCCCGGAATTTCTTAAGAGCAGTGGCGGCCGGATCCGGCTGTTATATCCATATCGTGGAGAACACGGCGCTTAATGTGCTGAAGACCGCTCAGACAAAAGGAGAGATCAAGGGCGAGAACGCTCTGAATCACCTGGCGGAAGTTTTTGGGATTGAGACAGAGGATAAATATGAGAAGGCGGAGAAGGTTGCTCAGAAAGTGCTGGACGACCTGTACAAGCCAGAGTATGTGAAAATGGAACTGGTGGAGAAGCTTGCGTACGCTCCCCGCTTTGAGAAGTGGAAAGAACTGGGAATCCTTCCCGGCGGAGCCAAGGGCGAAGTGTTCCACGGCGTTGTGAAATGTTCCACCAACCTGAATTCCGATCCGGTGGATATGTACACAGACTGTCTGAAGCTCGGTATTTCCACCGGACTTTACGGCCTGACTCTTACGAATCTTCTCAACGACGTGCTTCTGGGAGAGCCGGAGCTCCGTATGGCGCCCGTAGGCCTCCGTGTGGTGGATCCGGATTATATCAACATTATGATCACAGGACATCAGCACACCATCTTCGTGGACCTTCAGGAGAGACTGAAAAGCGACGAGGCAGTGGCGAAGGCGAAAGCGGCGGGAGCGAAAGGCTTCAAGCTGGTTGGATGTACCTGCGTAGGCCAGGATCTGCAGCTCCGCGGCGCTCATTATACAGAAGTGTTCGAGGGACATGCGGGAAATAACTATACCAGCGAGGCGGTGCTGGCGACAGGAGCCATCGACGCGGTACTCTCTGAGTTTAACTGTACGCTTCCGGGTATTGAACCTATCTGTGACGAGCTGAAGATCAAACAGATCTGTCTGGATGACGTGGCGAAAAAGGCCAACGCCGAGCTGAAACCTTTCGTGTTTGAGAACAGGGAACAGCAGAGCATGGAGATCATCGACGAGATCGTGGAAGCATATAAGGCGAGAAGAGGAAACGTTCCCATGAATCTCTTCCCGGAACATGGTAACGACGATACTCTTACCGGCGTAAGCGAAGGCTCTCTGAAGAAGTTCCTGGGAGACTCCTGGAAGCCGCTGATCGATCTTCTTGTATCCGGAGATATCAAGGGTATTGCCGGCGTGGTAGGCTGCTCCAACCTGACTGCGGGCGGACACGACGTGCTCTCCGTAGAGCTTACCAAAGAACTGATCGCGAAGGATATCCTGGTTCTGACTGCGGGCTGCTCTTCAGGCGGAATCGAGAACTGCGGCCTGATGGAGCCCAAAGCGGCCGAGCTTGCGGGCCCGAAGCTGCGCGCGGTCTGCGAGAAACTGGGAATCCCGCCTGTGCTGAATTTCGGTCCCTGTCTTGCCATCGGACGTCTGGAGATCGTGGCTACGGAACTGGCGAAAGAGGTTGGCGTGGATCTTCCGCAGCTTCCTCTGGTTCTCTCCGCCGCGCAGTGGCTTGAGGAGCAGGCTCTCGCGGACGGATGCTTCGGACTGGCTCTGGGACTTCCCCTGCATCTGGGACTTCCGCCTTTCGTTACCGGAAGCGGCCTGGCGGTGAAGCTTCTCACAGAAGATATGAAGCAGCTTACCGGCGGACAGGTGATCATCAACGGCGACGCGAAAGAGAGCGCGGATATTCTGGAGAAGATCATTATGGAAAAACGTGCCGGACTGAATATCTGACAGGGGGACGTGACCATGAGAAGAATTATCATAGAAGCGGATAAATGCGACGGCTGCAAAAGCTGCAGCCTGGCGTGCATGCAGGCCCACCGGAAGAATGCGGGCGATATCTATACGCTGGATCTCGGCGATCCGGCGAACGAGAGCCGTAATTTCATCTATAAGACGGCGGATGGCTACAAACCGGTATTCTGCCGCCACTGCGACGAACCGGAGTGCGTGCTTTCCTGCATGAGCGGGGCGCTGACGAAGGATCCCCTGGACGGTCATGTCTATTATGACAGAGAAAAATGCGGCTCCTGCTTTATGTGTGTCATGAACTGTCCCTACGGCGTTCTCAAGCCGGACGACGAGACACACAGCGTCGTGATCAAATGTGATTTCTGCAGGGATCTGGGCGGCGAGCCAAGCTGTGTGAAGGCCTGTCCCAAGCAGGCGATCCACGTAGAGGAGGTGTGACGGAGATGAAGTATGTGATTATCGGAATCGGAGCGGCGGGAATGACTGCCGCCAGAACTCTCCGGGAACTGGCGCCTCAGGATGAGATCGTAATGCTCTCCGTGGATGAGAAACCCCATTCCCGCTGTATGCTGCACAAGTATTTAAGCCATGAGCGCGACGCGGACGGGCTGAACTTCGTTCCGGATGATTTCTTCACGGAGAACAATATCTGGCAGATCCCCGGGCAGAGAGTGACGAAACTGGATACCCGGGCGAAGAAGGTGTATTACGGAACAGAAGGGTACGCCTGTGATTATGACAAGCTGCTCATCGCCACAGGCGCGGAGAGTTTTATCCCGCCGGTAGGGGATCTGAGGACCGCTCCCAATGTGTTCGGCCTCCGTCATTTAAGCGATGCCAAAGCCATTGATGAAAGAGCGGCAAAGTCTGAAAAAGTGGTGATCATCGGTTCAGGTCTTGTCGGCCTCGATGCGGCCTATGGACTTCTGGAACAAGGAAAGAAGATTACTATTGTGGAGATGGCGGAGCGGATTCTTCCCATCCAGCTTGATGAGAGAGGGGCTGCGGAATACCAGAAGCGTTTTGAAAAAGCAGGATGCCGCTTCTGCCTGGGAAGAAGAGGCGCAGATACGGTCTCCAATGAAAAAGGCGAGATCACCCATGTGGTTCTCGATAACGGGGAAAAACTGGAGTGCGATATGGTGATCGTGGCAGCCGGCGTGAGAAGCGCTGTGGCAGGATTTGAGGACAGCGGCCTTGCCATTGACCGGGGAATTCAGGTAAACGACTATATGCAGACCAGCGTTTCCGATGTGTATGCGGCGGGAGACGCAACCGGCCTTTCCGGTATCTGGCCGAATGCTCAGAAACAGGGGAAAATCGCCGCTCAGAATATGGTTCTCGGAAATAAATTTATGTATGTGGACCGTTTCGCAGCGAAAAATACCATTAATTTTTTCGGACTGGTATCTTTGTGTGTAGGGGCTCTGAATCCGGAAGAGGGAGACCTGGTGATCGCAAAAGAGAGCAGAAACCAGTATGAAAGGGCGATTTTCCGGAATCACCGGCTTGTGGGCTTCCTTCAGCAGGGAGACATCTCTCATGACGGTATCTATCAGTATCTGATCAAGAACGGAATTGATCTTACCGGACGTGAGGGAGAGATATTCTCTTTGAGTTTTGCCGATTTTTACGGTGTAAAGGAGAATGGAGAATATCTGTACTCAGTATAAAATTTCCGGAAAACAGGTATATTTGCAAAAAAATTACAGACGGGATAAAGCGCGGGTACTGTGTCCGCGGCTTTATCCCGCTTTTTTTCGGGAGAAACATGCTGCGTTCCCTTCTTGAAAGAATACAGATGACAGATTTTTTTGTTTGTCTTGACTTTTTTTTGTAATATTTATACTAAAACAAAGGGGTAAAACAGGAGGAAGCTTATGAAAATATTATTAAAAAAAGCCATGGTCATAACCATGAATGAAAAACGCGAAGTTTACCGCAAAGGGGATGTCCTGATTGAGAACGACAGAATTGCGAAGATCGGGCATTTTGAGTATCCGGATGACTGTGATGAAGTGATGGACTGCGAGGGAAAAATCGTCATGCCCAGTTTTGTCAATACCCATACGCATACTTCCCAGCAGCTGGCCAGAGGCCTGGCGGATGACGTGGATCTTCTCACCTGGCTCAGAGAACGCATCTGGCCTTATGAGAGCAAAATGACAGACGATGATGTCTATGTGGGGACTCTGCTTGGAATTGCGGAAATGCTGAACAATGGCGTTACTGTATTTGCAGATCATTACTTCGGCGAGGAACAGGTGCTGAAGGCAGTCAAAGAGACTGGAATCCGGGGCGACCTGGCGCCCACATTGTTCGGCGCCACTCCGGAGTTTCCGGAGCGTCTGGAACAGGTGAAGGAGTTTATTGTGAATCACAGAAATGATTCAGACAAAATTTCCTTTCACATGGGGCCTCATGCAAATTATACCTGTCCGGCTCCAACCCTGGGACAGATTGTGGACGCAGCAAAAGAACTGGATCTGCCTATTCATCTTCATGTGTCGGAGGAGGATGTGCAGGTGGAAAAGGCGAGAGCCGAGACCGGCCTGACTCCCTTTGGCATTCTCTATGAGGCGGGAGGATTTGACTGCAAAGTCCTGATCGGACACGGACTGTGGATTGAGGAGGATGATCTGAAATACCTTCGGGAGGATACCTGGTTTGCTTTTTGCCCGAAGACCTATATGAAGCTTGCTTCCGGAAGAGGGGGATTTTTTGGCTATTACAAGCAGCTGAATTATGGCTTCGGAACAGACGGAGCCGCCAGCTCCAATACGCTGAATCCGGTGGAACAGGCGCGTCTGTTCGCCCTTCTGGGAAAATATCAGGACCGGAATTCCGCGGCTTATACAGCATCGGAAATATGGCGGCATCTGATGAACAGCCACCAGGCCTTTCCCTTCGGAAGCGGGAAAATGAAAGAAGGAGCGCCGGCGGACCTGGTAATCTGGGATCTTCATCAACTGGACACCTTCCCCTTTTATAATCCTGTTTCCGCAATCCTTTACAGCAGCGGCAGCCAGAATGTAAAATATACCATGGTAGCCGGAGAATTCCTGAAGTATGACGGAAGGCTGAAGATGGATGCTGCCGGGCTTATGAAAGAGGCGATTAGCCTGCAGAAAGCGCTTCTGGCAAGAGGGAAAGGAAAGGCTGAAGTCACCTATTGAGGCCGGGAAAAAGAAAAATGGAGGAAAAATTTTGAAAGCAAAAAGAGTATTTATCATAGTTCTTGACAGCTACGGAATCGGTTATGAGCCGGATGCGGACAAGTTTGGAGATGTGGGCGCCAACACACTGGCGTCAATCGTAAAATCAGAAAAGTATGACACTCCAAATATGAAGAAGATCGGACTTTTTAATATTGAAGGAGTGGACTGCGCGGAAGGGGTGGAGAACCCTGCAGGCTCCTTTGCAAGACTCAGAGAAGCTTCCATGGGGAAGGATACAACCATCGGACACTGGGAGATCGCGGGAGTGATTTCCCCCAATCCCATGCCCACCTATCCGGAGGGATTTCCGGAGGAAGTGCTGGAACCCTTCAGGAAGGCCACCGGAAGAGGCATACTCTGCAACAAGCCTTATTCCGGTACAGAAGTAATTAAGGACTACGGACAGGAGCATGAGAAAACAGGGGATCTGATCGTCTATACTTCTGCAGACAGCGTATTCCAGATTGCGGCCCACGAAGAAGTGGTTCCTCTGGAGGATCTGTATCGATACTGCCGCCAGGCAAGAGAAATTCTTACCGGAAAACATGCAGTAGGACGGGTGATCGCCCGGCCGTTTGTGGGGAAATATCCGGATTATCAGAGAACGCCCCACCGCCACGATTTTTCTCTGGAGCCGCCCAAGACAACAATGCTGGACGTGCTGGCAGAAAAGGGGTTCGACACCATCGGCGTAGGAAAAATTTATGATATCTTTGCCGGAAAAAATGTAAAGCAGACAACTCCTATCGAAAACAATACAGATGGAATGAACAAGACGATTCAGATTATGGATCAGGACTTTACAGGGCTCTGTTTTGTAAATCTGGTGGATTTCGATATGGTCTACGGACACAGAAATAATGTGGACGGCTACGCCAACGCGGCAACGGAATTTGACCGCCAGCTGGGAGAATTTATGAAAAAAATGAGAAAGGACGATATCCTGATCATTACTGCGGATCACGGATGCGATCCCGGATTTACCTGCAGCACAGATCATTCCAGAGAATATGTGCCCATGCTGATGTACGGAGAGCCTGTCAAAGCTGGAGTTGATCTCGGAACGCGGCCAACCTTTGCGGATATCGCCGCTACTGTGCTGGACATCTTCGACACAGAGGGAACGGAGGGAACAAGCTTCCTGCCGGAGGTTCTGAAACAGTAAGTTTAATACACAGAGGAAAAATAAAGAAACGGAGGTAAACATTACGAGTATTCCAACCCCACACAACACCGCGAAAAAAGGAGATATCGCAAAGAAAGTGCTTCTTCCGGGAGATCCGCTCCGCGCGAAATATATTGCGGAGACCTACCTGGAAAATCCGGTATGCTTTAATACCGTCCGCAATATGTTCGGATTTACCGGTACCTACAAAGGCCAGGAAGTTTCCGTTATGGGAAGCGGAATGGGAATGCCTTCCATGGGCATCTACAGCTATGAGCTGTTTAATTTTTACGATGTAGATAAGATTATCCGCATCGGTTCCGCCGGGGCTCTTCAGGATGACATTAATGTAATGGATATCGTTATTGCCATCGGAGCCTGCACAGATTCAAATTATGCAAGCAATTACTGCCTGCCGGGAACTTTTGCTCCCACAGCAAGCTACAGTCTTCTTGAAAGAGCAGTGGAAGTGGCAAAAGAACAGGGGACGCCTGTCCGCGTAGGAAATGTGGTATCTTCCGACGTGTTCTACAGTGATGATCCCACAAAGCAGGACGCATGGAGAAAGATGGGCGTTCTCTGCGCGGAGATGGAGTGCGCGGCTCTTTATATGAACGCAGCCAGAGCAGGAAAGCAGGCGCTTGGAATTCTTACGATTTCTGATCATATGTACCGCGAGGAAGCGATTTCTGCAGAGGCCCGCCAGACCTCCTTCAATAAGATGATGGAGATTGCCCTTGGAATTTAAGAGGCAGGAGCCGTGGTTTGATTTTGCATATATTTAAATGAGATTCTCCCAAGGGAAGGTTGATTTAATACCCTCAAGTAGGCACTAAGATATAAAAACCTACTTGGGGGTATTTTGTGTTTAGAAAAAGTAATATTACTATAGTAGTAAAACGTATTGCCCGTGGAACAGTGCTTGAATTGAATATTTAGCAAAAAGAAATTTTGTAAGAAATCAGATGATATGAATTCATAATTAGCAGACTAGCCAAAAAACATCAGATAATCTTATGAAATATTCATAGAAATAATTACTAAATACTTGAAATTAATTAAAACATCTGATGAATTTGAATAAAATACATGAAAAATTACCATAAAATAACTGTTGATTCTGACAATATATAGGAGTTATAATCAAAAATAGAAAGAACAAAGAAATATAACATCTGATAAATTAAAATGTCTGACATATCAAAACATCAGATAAATATCGAACACAAGCTGCACTATGAGGAGACGAAAAGATGGAAAAAAGAAAAAAAGTGTTAGCTGCCGGAGCTTTGGTTTTGGATGTGATTCCTGTTTTTATGGAGGAGTCAGCAGGAAATGAACGGACTTCCGCGGGAGGAACCGTATATTTGAAAAAAATTGATACGTCTATTGGAGGATCGGTGGGAAACACAGGCATTGCTTTACACAGGCTGGGAGCGGAAACAACAGTTTTCAGCAAAACAGGGGGAGATTCGCTGGGAACTCTTGTATACGACGAAATCAAAAAAAGTGGATGTAAGCATTGTATTTTAAAGGATACGAAGAGGAATACATCTGCTTCTGTGATCATAGCTGAACCGGGTCAGGACAGGATGATCCTTCACAGCCGGGGCGCTTCACAGAATTATGGAATTCAGGATATTCCTGAAAAACTGCTGAAGGAGAACGATCTTCTGCACTTTGGGTATCCCACTGGAATGGAATGTATGTACGCGGATAATGGAGAAACATTGTCAAAATTCTATAAGAGAGCAAAAGATTTTGAAATTACAACCTC
>NBJMC04201__coassemble_2499_pt1 | contig 8323 bp, 6 predicted proteins | sample NBJMC04201__metabat2_high_PE_014 | metagenome-assembled genome bin NBJMC04201 | reverse complement strand
GAGGCGGCGGAGCAGGTCCTCCAGGTCGGAGCAGCCGGGCAGGAGCCGGTCGATGACGGCACGCAGTTTCGCCTTGTAGCTGGTGCCGTTCTGTTCCGCCTGGTGCTCGATGTAGCTCTTGCCCTTGTCCCGACCGGGGACGATGACGGACAGGCCATGCTCTTTGCAGATCCGGTCGCTGGTGCGGCGGATGAAGTGATAGCTCCGCTTATTGGAGTGATAGTGCTTGTGGTCCTGAAAGCTGACCGCATTGAAAATCAGGTGGTTATGAACGTGGTCTTTGTCTATGTGGGTGGTAAGAACAAATTCATACTTGCCGCCCAGGACCTCCCGCGCCAGCTCCATGCCGATCCGGTGGGCCTCCTCCGGTGTGACCTCCCCAGGCTCAAACGCCTGGATGAGGTGGCGGCCCAGGTTCGTGCCCTTGTCGATGGCGTGGCGACGGGTCCAGGCAAACTCAATATCGGCTGTCTCTGCGGAGCAGCCAAAGGAGGACACCAGCAGCTTCCCGTCCGTCTTGTCGGGATTGCAGATATAGTCGATGGCCGCTTTCAGCGTTGACTTAATAGGATGCGTCTTTGTAACTGCCATATCTGGTCCATCCTCTCCCGGATCTCCTCCATGTCGGCCTGGTAGGCCGGACCGCCGGCGTTCAACCGCTTGGCGATCTGGTTGATGTTCCGGCCGATGGCGGAGAGGGCGCGGGTCATCTCCTTGATGTCGGTGGTGTCCACCTGGATGATGTACCCATCAATCGCCATTTTGCGGAGATAGGCGCCGATCCGCTTTGTCTGGAGCTGGGCCATTTTCTCCTCAATGAGCCGCTTTTCCTCCTCTGTCACCCAAAACTTCATCTGGATATTCCGCTTTCGATTTGCCATGCTGCGCCGCCTCCGTTTCCATAAGGGTCTGGGACTATCCCAGCAAGCAATTTTTCGATTTAGGAGCAGGGGTCCCCCTAAATCAAAAATCAGCCAGTGGGTACTCACTGGCTGTGCTTGCTATCGTAACCCTTCCCTCATTTTCCCCTCTACTAATACTACAATTTGAAACGAAGATTTTGGCTGACTATACTGAATTGGAGTGCTATTAAGGAATGGGCTAATTTCTTGAATTATGCTCATGCTTGTGTTATCATAATGATGAGTAAGCCAAAACTAACCGATTGGAGGGATGTGCGTGGACAAACCCAACTTTAATCAAGACTGGTACGGTATGCAGGCCAAAGTGTTGTCGCAGAGTGACGATTGTGTGGTCGTTGATTATGGTTGCAATGGCCGTGGTATTGTGAAAAACTATAACCTGTTTGAGGGTATACAGCTTTGCTTTCTCGACTTTGAAACGGATGGCGCAATGAAGGCTCAGAAGTTTAATCCAGATATTATTCAGATCACGCATTGTCAAACCGGACGCTATGAATGCGAATTTGCCAATCATACTGTGTCATATTTGCCAGAGGGCTATTTTAGTGTTGCAGCAACAGAGCATTTGCCGGTTTCTTTTTCTTTTCCGCTGGGAAAATATTATGGAGTCAGTCTTGTCATAGACCGGCAGGCACTTTCGGTCGGAACACGTCGGATGATGCAGACAATTCCCATTGACCTTGATAAGATCGGAACTACACTGGGAATAGAAACAAGATGGTATGTCAGTGAGACACCGCGACAATTACAACATCTTTTTTCAGAATTGTATGATGCGGCAGAAATGGAACCCATCGGCTATTTCAAAATTAAGGCCATTGAGCTTTTGTATCACATGGATCAGCTAACACAAGTTAACGGGTGCGATCTAAAATATTTCGATAAGAAGCAGATACAGACTACAAAAGCGATTCGGGAATATCTTATTTCTCACTTGGATGAGAAGGTTTCCATGGAGCAGTTAGCAAAAGAGGCACACTTGAACCTCTCCGTTTTTCATCTGGTGTTTTCCCATATCTATGGAGACACGCCGTATGCCTATCTCAAAAAATACAAAATGAATTTAGCAGCCCAGTGGCTTTCGGAAAATAAAATGAAAATCGGGGATATAGCTTTAGAACTTGGATATAGCAATGCCAGCAAATTTGCTAAAGCGTTTCAATCTGTGTATGGGATGCTCCCAAAAGACTACCGGAAAAAATAGATAGGAAGAACGGGCTGTTTTTCATGCCTTTCCAGAGGAATGGAGCAGAAAAAAATTACGCAAAAAGATATAATGAGCCGGTGCGGTTAGTTTATGCTAACGCATCGGCTTTTATTTAGGAGGTGGTATCCCTGCTGACCATAGATACTCGAATCAAGTTGCTTTTATTTTTGCTTATCAACTTCATGGCATTTGGCTTGAAAGATTTTGTCCTTGGCAGCGTGTGTTTTTTCTTCATCTGTATCCTTTCGTGCCTGATGGGGCAGAAAAAGATTGTATTGAAATACATTATCTTTTATGTGGTGATTGCGGCTATACAGCAGCTTTGCGCCTTTCTTCCCCAGGCCATCGAAACTATTTTGTCGATCTTCACATTGTTCATCCGGGTGATGATACCCGTGGTACTCTTTGCCTCAACTTTTATCGCTACAACGAAAGTCAGCGAATTGATTGCGGCCATGTACTCGCTAAAAATTCCTCGGAGCATTACCATTACATTCGCTATGGTATTGCGCTTTTTCCCTACTTTCAGTGAGGAGATCCACAATATTTATGACGCGATGAAGTTAAAAGGCATCGCCCTTTCGTGGAAAAATGTATTCACGCGCCCCATGCTCATTCTGGAGGCAATCGCTATCCCCATCGTGATGCGCTCTGCTTCGATTGCAGAAGAATTATCTGCTTCTGCGGTGACGAGAGGCATTGATAATCCGGCGCAACGGACTTCGTTCATTCAGCTAAAAGTTCATGCTAAAGATTGGATGGTAATGTGCTTCTTTCTCGTTGCCTTTGTGGTGCTGTTTTTCTGCAAATATCAGATATATGGGAGGATATGATGATGATTGATATTGACCATGTATCTTTTCAATATTCCGGTGCTGAACGGGAGAATCTGCAAAATTTTAATTTGCAGATTGAAAAAGGGGAGTGTGTTGTCCTTACTGGCGAATCTGGATGTGGAAAGACTTGTGTGACCAGGTTGATAAATACACTTATTCCCCACTTTTACGAAGGGGAAATGTCCGGGACGGTTCTCATTGACGGAGTTGATACCCGCACGATCCAACCGCACGATTTGTCGGACAAGATAGGCTCTGTCTTCCAAAATCCACGCAGTCAGTTTTTTAGTCTGGATACGGACAGCGAGATTGTGTTTGGTATGGAAAATAAGGGAATGCCCTATCAAGTGATGCTGGACCGTTACCAACAGACTATCCAGGAATTACATATTGAAAAGTTAAAGGATCGCAACCTGTTTGACTTGTCCGGCGGACAAAAGCAGACCATAGCCTTTGCCAGTGTTTACGCATTAAACCCTGATATTTTTGTTCTGGACGAGCCTTCCTCAAACCTGGACCCGGAGGCAATTCAAGAACTACGGCGGCTACTTTTGCTGATTAAGGCGCAGGGAAAAACGATTATTGTATCCGAACACCGCCTTTACTTCTTGAATGGGATTGCCGACCGCATTGTCCTTATGGAGCATGGTAAGCTGAAACAATCTTGGTCCGCCAGTGATTTTGCTTTACTAAGTACCGAGCAAGTCAAGGCGCTGGGACTTAGAAGCTATACGCCTACAAGGTTAGAGCTTCCCGAAACAACACCCTCTCGAAACGATACCCCGGCTGTCGAAGTCAGAGATCTCGCGATTGGATATGAAAAGGGAGAACCCGTGGCGCAGCACCTGAACTTTTGTGTCTACCCCGGAGAAATTGTCGGCGTGGTAGGGAAAAATGGTTGTGGCAAATCAACTTTGGCCAGAACCCTATGTGGTTTGCAAAAGGAACTGCATGGAGAAGTTCTATACAAAAACAGTACGGTTCCAAGTAAACGGCGGATTAAGAAAGCGTATCTTGTCATGCAGGACCCGGACTATCAACTGTTTACTGATAGCGTTTACCAAGAACTACTGCTGGCATTGTCTGACCAAAAGGATAAAGATGAAAAACGAATAGATGATATTCTGGACGAGTTGAATTTGACACTTTATAAAGAGCGGCATCCAATGTCCCTCTCTGGCGGTCAGAAGCAGCGCACCGCTATTGGCGTTGCGGCACTCCGGGATGCAGAGGTACTTATTTTTGATGAGCCCACAAGCGGCTTGGACTACAAAAACATGGAGAGCGTTGCAGGAATTTTAAGTGCGCTGTCCAAAAGAGGGAAAGCCATCCTGGTGATTTCCCATGACAATGAACTACTGATGAAGATTTGTTCCCGTGTCATTCGCGTGGCTGAAAGGACTTCATCTTAGTTATATACAAATAATAGAAAGGGGCTATCTGTATGAGTGAACAAGCAAAACCTGTCGGGGCATCCGACAAAATGAAAGCAAAGGACTTTATCACGCTGGGCATTTTTACGGTGCTATTCTTTGCTGTGGTAATGGTGTGCATCTTTGCCTCCGCAGCTACCGTGGTGACTTTCGCCTTTGGGAGCGCCATTGCTGCAATTCCTGGAGGCATTATCTATATGCTGATGCGCGCTAAAGTGCCAAAGGCCGGGAGCGTCCTTTTGAGCGGTGTGGTGATCGGCTTGATTGAGTTCCTGATTGGTGCAGGATGGGCGGTTGCCGTTGGCTTTATTGCCGGTGCCGTAATTGCGGAGCTGCTGGCCCGCGCCGGCCACTACAAGAGCTTCTGGCTGAATACCATTGGTTATTCCGTCTATATGACATTCTTTGCGCTGGGCACCTATCTTCCTATGGTCATCATGACCGGCTATGTGGATGATATGTCCACCTCTAACGGCGTGAGTGCCGAGTATCTGACGGAGCTGCATAGCTTTATGAATGGAACAATGGTAGTCATCATTGCTGTTGTGACCTTCGTTGCAGGCATTGTCGGCGCTTTGATTGCAAAAGGCGTGTTCAAAAAGCACTTCCAGAAGGCGGGCATTGTCTAAGCACGATATAGTTGCGGCTAACTCTCTGGTATCTTTGGGCTATTTTTGGCATCGGAACAGAGGTATGGAGTAGCAAGCAATTTCAAAGGTTGATAAAATGAATGGCGAGGTTAGGAGTTGCTAACCTCGCCATTTTCACTTTTAAGGAGGGTTCATGCTATGTCAAACGCAAAGTCGAAACAGGCAAAACCAAAGACGGGTTTGGCACGATGCATGGAATTGGCTTCTGACAGAAAGGGCCTTGTATTCTTAGCTGCGGTTCTTTCGTCACTGGCGGCCATTGCTTCGTTCATCCCGTACATAGCGGTCTATTTTATGATCCGCTCAATTATCGGTGTTTTTCCGAACCTTGACCAGTTGGATATGGGGATGGTCATGAATTATGGCTGGCTGGCACTCGCCGGGATTGTGGCGAATATCCTGTTGTATTTTCTGGCTATTTTCAGTTCCCACATGGCGGCGTTCGGCACACTGTACGAGCTGAAGGTCTTGTTCGCTGACCATATCACCAAAATTCCGTTGGGCTATCATTTGACCATCGGCAGTGGGCGTCTGCGTAAAATCATGGATGAGAATATCGAGAGCGTGGAAGGGTTCATTGCCCATCAGTTCCCGGATTTTGTGGCGTCTGTTACAGCCCCCATCGTCATGGTCATCATTTTACTGGCCGTTGACTGGCGGTTCGGGCTTGCCTCTCTGGTCGGTATCGTTCTGGCGTTTGTTGCGGAGTTTATTGGCTTTGGCAGCGGCGAGATGAAAGAGAACATGGGCAAGTATCAAAAAGCCCTGGAGGAAATGAACAACGCTTCTGTGGAGTATGTTCGTGGAATGTCGGTTGTGAAGGCATTCAACCAGACGGCATCCTCTTTCAAAAAGCTCAAAGAAGCGATTACCGGATATACAGAGTGGGTCCTGAAATTTTCCCTGGGCTGGCAGAACTGTATGCCCGCCTTTACCACAATCATCAATAATGTTTATCTGATCCTTGTACCTGTCGGAATTTTAATCGGCTCCAGGTCGGATGATTTTGCTGGGTTTGCCATGACCTTCATTTTCTATCTGCTCTTTGTACCCGCAATTTCCGGCGTGTTGAACAAGATCATGTATATCTCCGAGTCGTTCATGCAGATTGATGGGAATGTGGCGCGTATGGATGAAATTCTAAATATTCCTGAAATGCCAGAAACGAGCCATCCCAAGAAACCCGCCAATGATGATGTTGCTTTCAAGAATGTCAGCTTTTCCTACACGGGAGATACACACGAAAAGGCGCTGGAGGATGTTTCTTTTGTTGCAAAGCAGGGTCAAATCACGGCCATTGTTGGGCCGTCCGGTGGTGGCAAGAGTACGATTGCCAATCTGATTTCCCGGTTTTGGGATGTATCTTCCGGCAGCATTACCATCGGCGGTGTAGATGTGCGTGATATGGCGGAGGATGACCTGATGCGCCATGTCAGCTTTGTGTTCCAGGACATTTTCCTGTTCAAGCAGAGCATCTTGGATAATATCCGTATGGGCAACCCTTCGGCCAGTGAGGAACAAGTGATTGCGGCGGCGCAAGCGGCGCAGTGCCACGAGTTCATCTCCAAACTGCCCAACGGGTATCACACGGTGGTCGGCTCCAAAGGCATCCATCTCTCTGGCGGCGAGCGCCAGCGAATTGCCATTGCGCGGGCCATAATCAAAGACTCGCCTATCATCGTACTGGATGAGGCAACGGCGTTCAGCGACCCGGAGAATGAATACCTGATCCAGAAAGCATTTGAAAAGCTGATGCAGGGTAAGACAGTTATCATCATCGCACACCGCCTCTCCACGATCCGCAATGCAGATAAGATCATCGTCATGGAGAAAGGTCACCTGGTCGAAGAAGGAAAACATGACGAGTTGGTGGCCGCGGGCGGACGTTATGCACAAATGTGGAACCACTATACAGAAGCGATTGGCTGGAAAATCAGCGGAAAGGCGGTGTAACTATGAGCAGATTACAAAAAGCTCTCTTTTTGTCAGACAAGGGTTACGCAGATCTGAAAAAAGCAATCTTCGCCTGCACATTGACGAACCTGGCTATGCTTCTGCCGTTCTGTGTAACTGTTATGATTTTCAGTGAAATTCTGACACCCTTTGTCAGTGGCGGCTCCATTCAGTGGAACCATATCTGGATGCTGTGGGGCGCAGGTATTGTTTCGGCCATCATGGTATTTCTGGCCGCCAAAAACGATTACCGCAAAACCTATATTGCCTCGTATAAGGAGTCGAATACGACCCGGCTGCGGATTGCGGAGCATCTTCGGAAACTCCCTATGAATTTCTTTAACACCAAGGACCTTTCCGAACTGACCACGAATATGATGGCAGATTGCAGCAGCATGGAGTCCCTGCTCAGCAGCACGATTCCTCCGCTGATTGCAAACGGCATCACGGTGACCCTGACCTGCATCCTGCTGGCCTTCTTTGACTGGCGGCTTGCTCTGTGCGTATTCATCACGGTTCCGATTGCCTTCCTTATTATCTGGCTCAGCCGGAACCATCAAAAGAAACTGTTTGAAAAGCAGGTTGACGCAAAGCTGGCTGCCTCTGACCAGGTACAGGAATACCTGGAAGGCATGAAGATCATCAAGTCCTGCGGGCTGTCCGGCTCTCATTTCAGTGCGTTGGATAAGGCTCTGCTTGCCATGAAAAAAATCGCCATCAAGGTAGAAATGGCTGTCGGTGTGTTCATGTCCAGTGCCAGTATGATTTTGCAGGCAGGCGTTGGTATCACAATCTTTGTCGGTGCTATCCTCTTGACGAATGGGCAGATCGAGCTTCTTCCGCTGCTTATGTTCCTGTTGATGGTAACACGGATTTACGGCCCGATCCTGTCAATCCTGGCAAATTTGTCCTCGTTGCTGAATTTGAATGTGGTCACAAGCCGTATGCGTACCCTGCTCACCACTCCTGCAATGGACGGTGAAGGGAAAACGGTCCCGAACTGTGATATTGAGCTTTCCCATGTGACCTTTGCCTACAATCAGGAAGATGTCATCAAAGATGTTTCCTGCAAAATCCCCCAGGGAAGCGTAACTGCCCTCGTTGGCCCGTCCGGTTCCGGTAAAAGCACGATTTCCAAACTGATTGCCCGCTTTTGGGATGTCCAGCAGGGTAAGATCACCGTGGGCGGAAAAGACATCAAGAGTATGGAGCCGGAAAGCCTCATGTCTTATATGTCCTTCGTGTTCCAGGATGTGACCCTGTTCAATGATACGGTTATGAACAATATCCGTCTTGGCAATCCAAACGCAACAGACGATCA
>NBJMC04201__coassemble_2377_pt1 | contig 8644 bp, 8 predicted proteins | sample NBJMC04201__metabat2_high_PE_014 | metagenome-assembled genome bin NBJMC04201 | reverse complement strand
GTATACTCGGAAAAAGTTACCGCCGAGGAAGCTTTAAACAGAAATGACCTGTTTGTTGAGGAATATAATGGAAATATAGTAGGCACCGCCATTTTAAATCAAATTCAGGTAGACATTTACGAAAAAGGTAAATGGGAATACGATGTTCCGGATGAAAAAGTCATGGTAATGCACACCCTGGTCATTGATCCGGATGTAAAAGGCAGAGGACTTGGCAGTGCTTTTGCCAGGTTTTACGAGAAATACGCCGTAGAAAACGGCTGTCCTTATCTGCGAATTGACACTAACGAACTTAACACCAATGCCCGTTCCTTATATAAAAAACTTGGTTATAAAGAAATTGGTATATTTCCATGTAAATTTAATGGTCTTGATAAAATCAATCTTGTACTCCTGGAAAAAATGGCCGATCAGTAAATCACTAATGTTTCACGTGAAACATACAATCACCGGAAGTAGTATCTCCAGGATCCCGAGCAAGCCAGACTTTGTTTTAGCACCAGTAAAGAAGGTATCTCCACAAATGAGATACCTTTTTTTGCTGTAGATAAACTTATTTAATTTTTCCCTGGATAAAGGCCATCGCCTGTTCATAATCATCTTTATGGACACAGATTTCATAAATCAGGGACTGGGAGGCGTCTCTGAAATTACCGCCTATGCTTCTCGTTACTCCTTTATCTCCCATCCAGGAATTGTGATTAAGATCCGTTGTCTGATATTTATATGATATGTTATTTTTCTCAAGTATCTCTCTTACACGATTAAATTCAGCTACAGATGTTCCATTATAAACAGTTTTTTTGTTAAACACAGATATATTCTTCATAATCATACACCTCCGCATACTTTTTCACTATAGTAATATGATACTTTCCGCATATTTACAGTCTTTATGGATCCGGTTATTTCCTGAACCCCAGAATTTCTCTGATCTCCGGTACAGATTTACCTTCTGCGCGCATTTTCTTTATCCATAATATCCGTGCAACAGCCTCTTCCCTTTTATATCTTCTGGTAAGGTTCTTTTCCGGCTGCCGGAAAGGAATCGTTCCTTCCTCAGTATAAAATTTCAAAGTGCTGTACCTCACATTCGTAAGTCTCGCCAGTTCTCCTATGGTTACATATTCTGCTGCCTGTATTGCCTCCATGCTTCTCTGTCTCGACATTTAATCACTTCCATTTTATAATACTTTTCTATCATTCTAACTCAACTGTAAATTATGGATATCCTTTGTGTGCCAGGATTTTAGACGCTTTCTACATTTCATTTGTACACTGATTCCATTGCCATGATATTCATCACATTCTCAATATATCCAGCCATTTCCTTCATTGTATTTTCATTTTCATAATTCATGACTTTTTTTACCCGCTTTTTCTTTTCCTCCATTTCAAAACCTGATCAGTTTTTTATTAAACGCAGTGTCTAATTATTCACAGGATATTTAGCGTTAATGTACAAGGGGACAATACGGTCGATAAAGGGCTGATTTCTGCCTCTTTTGCGTTACTTTCATTCCGCGTACATCCTATACGCGTCAATCAAGTGCCTTAAAGAGGCAGAAATCAACTCCTTCTCGACTCAGAGACTCCAACCGCAGGAATTTCAGCGATTTACAAGGCAGACGATGGAAGCGTACAGGACGTACGCTGACTGAGGATAACGCTGAAAATCGCTGAAATCACGCGGCTTGGAGCGTGTTGCCACTTGTACATTAACGCTATCTCTTCAGGAATATACGATATCTGTAAAGCGTCTCGAATATTATCTATCGTTTATTACTTACTACTTACGATTTAAAAATAACATCTTACCTGTCCTTTGTCAATATTTCAGTTTCAAAATATCATTTTCCTATGCAAAATCTGATTGGAAAATATTTTTATATAATTGCAAGTAAGATCTAAATTATGATACAATACTCTCATATTAACTAAAGAATAAAAGACGCCTTTTCTGGTTTATTCAGATTACAGGCTTCGGAGGTATATACAATGTTATATTTTGAAAACGATTATTCAGAAGGCGCGCACCCGAAAATCCTGCAGCGCCTGATCGACACCAATATGGAGCAGCTTCCCGGATACGGAACGGATCTTTACTGCAGCCGGGCGGCGGAGAAAATCCGTAAACTGTGCCGGTGCCCGGAGGCGGAAGTTTATTTTCTTTCCGGCGGCACGCAGACCAATCAGATCGTCATAAATACCATGCTCCGGCAGTATGAGGGCGTGATCGCGGCTTCTACCGGACATATTAATGTTCACGAGGCGGGAGCCGTTGAATTCACCGGACATAAGGTGCTGGAAGTTTCCCAGCATAACGGTAAGATAGATATTCCTTCTCTGAAATCCTTTCTGGATACTTTTTACGGAGATCCCAGCCATGATCATATGGTATTTCCGGGAATGGTGTATATTTCCCATCCCACGGAGTACGGAACTCTTTATACAATGGATGAACTGACGGAGATTTCCCGGATATGCGGAGAATACAGGATTCCCCTTTTTATGGACGGCGCGAGGCTGATCACAGGCCTTTCCTGTCCGGAAAACGAGCTTTCTCTTCCGGATATCGCGCGGCTCTGTGATGTATTTTACATCGGAGGGACCAAAGCGGGAGCGCTGTGCGGAGAAGCGGTAGTATTTACCGGAAACAGCTGTCCTCCTCATTTCATGACCATGGTTAAACAGCACGGCGCCCTTCTCGCCAAGGGTAGGCTTCTGGGCGTCCAGTTTGATGCTCTGTTTACGGATGATCTTTATAAAGAAACGGGAAGTAACGCCATCGAAACCGCGTCTCTTCTGAGAAAGGGATTTCTGGAAAAGGGTTACGTCCTTTTTAATGATTCCCCCACAAACCAGATCTTTGTTGTGCTGGAGGATAAAAAAGCAGAAGAGTTGAAGGAGCATGTTGTATTCAGTTTCTGGGAAAAACAGGACAATACGCATACCATCGTCCGGTTCGCCACAAGCTGGGCAACGAAAAAAGACGATATCGAAAAATTACTTTCTCTCTTATAGCATTGTAAAAACCTTATTTTTAGCGTATAATAAGTACATCACCTGACGACATCACACTGCCAAAGCAGCAGGAAAAGGGGGACCGAAATGAAAAAAAACAGAAACCGCCTGGCCACGTTTGTGGTTCTGTTTGCGATTGCTACTTTTATCATTCATGTTATCAACAAGATTGTGGCAGCTTCCGCGATTCTGAAGGAAATGCTGGACACAGACAGAAGGAATTATTATAAATGGCGCTTCGGCGAAGTTTATTATACAAAGAAAGGCAAAGGAAGCCCTGTTCTCCTTATACACGATGTTCTTCCCGGCGGATCCGGATATGAATGGAATAAGGTGGAGGAATCCCTTGCCCTGGAACATACCGTATATACCATCGACCTGCTGGGATGCGGACGTTCTGAGAAACCGGGCATTACCTATACCAACTTCGTATATGTGCAGATCGTCTGTGATTTCATCCGCAATGTAATAGGCGAGAAGACAGATGTGATTGCCAGCGGATTTTCCGGTTCCTTTGCCGTTATGGCGTGCCGCAACGAAAACAGCCTGTTCAATAAGATCATGCTGGTAAATCCTCCGGCGCTTGGCAATCTGAAGCATATGCCCGGGAAGAAAGAAAAAGCGCTTAAATATTTCCTTGAAATTCCTGTATTCGGCACTCTTATTTACCATATCGCCGTATCAAGAGACAGTATCCAGAATTTCTTTATCGAAAATATGCTTTTTGATCCTTTCCATCCGGATCAGAACCTTCTGGACGCATATTACGAAGGCGCGCACCGGGGAGGCAGCCACGCGAAAGCAGTATATGCATGCAAGTTTGCAAAATATATGAACATAGATATTGTCCAGAGTCTTAAAACCATCGATAACAGCATCTATATCATCGAAGGAGCCGCCGAGAATAACGGCGGAGCGATCATGGAAGAGTACCGGAACGCCAATCCCTCTATTGAAGGGACCGTTCTTCCCCGCACGAAGCACTTCCCCCATGTGGAAGATCCGGAACATTTTCTGGAGCAGGCAGGTATCTTCTTCTGATTTTTCTTTATTGCAGAATAAAAAATCTCCTCCGGCATATCGCCGGGGGAGATTTTTTCTTACACATTCTCACTTATTCAGAGGCTTCCGTATCCGTTTCTTCTATGGCATTGTCTGATAATTCTTCTGTATTTTCCTCTTCATTTTCTGATGGGTCTTCTTCTGATCCGGTTCCTGAATCATCAGTGTTTTTTTCTGTTTCAGCCTCTTCAGCTGCTATCATTTCCTGATATGCCCCGTCCATATCGCGGACGTCCATCTTGTTTACCAGGTATACTCTGTCTTCCACAACCGCCGCATAGAAACTTGCGTCATACTCATAATATTTCACAAGGATTTCTTCTCCGTCGGTATCCGTAAGAGTAAACGTGTAGGCAGGATCACCTTCAGGATCATATTCTTCTGTCATTCTCTGCTGGCCTGTCATGTTTATGACCTTGTTATAGAAAGTAGTAAACGCCGTTTCCTCTATCTCTTTGCCGTCCAGCTTATAGGAGGATGTGGTGGTCTCTTCGCCGTCTTCATCTTCTGTTGTCTCCCGGACTACCTGAACCTCATGTGATCCGTCCTCAGCCTCGATATCCATTGTTTCCAGATTGTTTACTGTAAGATAGCTTACTGTGAGATCATAAAAATCGGCGATTGTTTTATCAAGAATATCCGCCAGCGAATCCTCTGATATGGTATATACCTGATTACTGTCGTTTACCTTCACATAGCGGCTTCCGTCTGTCTCGTCGCCCACATATATGATCAGTTCCTCATCTTTGGTGACAATTTCTGTTTCTTCTGAATCCTCTGATGAATCCGCATCTGCAGTATCCTCTGATGTCGTTTCTTCTTCTGCAGTATCCTCTATGGCATCCTCATCACCGGATTCATTTTCTGCGGACTCTTCTGTAGAGGTATCATCTTCCTCAGATACCTCTGTATCGTCCGTATCCACCTCTGTTTCCTCTTCTACCGTATAATCCGCGGTAATTACCGCATAGGGATCGTCAAAGCCGTATTCCGCCTCGTCTGTGCAGTTATAATCCACGAATTCATCATACGTAAGAGAACCGATAGCCGAAGTCACTGTGCCTGCCTGGGTGGTATCCGCTTTCTCCGTATCTTTTCCGTCGGAGATATCCCAGCCAAGGGTCTCGCTGTTCTGTTTCAGCTCGTATCCGTTTTCTTTATCCACTTTCACCTGTGTGATCGTGGAGGACGTTACAGAAGGAAATGTCTCTGCTTCGGCAAGATCATATACAGAACCCATGAAAGGATCCAGGGAAGACGATGAAACAAGATAAACGGTTTCATCGTCTCCCGCCTTCTTTACATAATACTGACTGGAGGAATTCATCATTCCCACCTGAACCGTGGTTTCTTCCCCGTCGTCTGTTAAGACTGTGATCTCATTCTCAGGCTCCTCCAGATCATACTCGCTTAGATCAGCTGTCTCCTCCAGTTTCTGATCCGCTGTGAGAGCGGCGATCCCGCTTACCGCACTGGATACAGTATCCTGGCTTAAAGGAAATTCTGTTTCACCTTTTTTCACCCAGGAATCATCCTCTTTTTCCAGCGTAACCTCTCCGTCGTCCTCTGACCGGAAAGCAACGGAAACAATGTCGTCCGCGTTCATCTCCACCACACTGACGCTCTGGTCAGCTTCCTCAGCCTCTTTTTCCTCCTGAGAGGACACATAGGATTTTACCCCCGCGTAGGCTCCGCACAAAACCGCCAGAACTGCCGCGGCGGAAACCATTTTTACTGTTTTGCTCTTCATTATGCTTTTCTCCTTTTCAGCCATATAACGAAACCAACTACCAGGAATACGCCGGGGATCAGTCCCATCACGCATATTTTCCAGTAGGCCGCGTCATACGCGGTAACAGTAAGATAGGATACCTCAAGGCTCTTTGACGGAATGGAAATGGTTGACGTTTCGTCTGTGCTGCACATCCAATTCAGAGATTCCGTGATCATCTGCTCGTTTCCGCCCGCTACCATCTGGTTGATCTGGCTGTCCATAAGATTCGCGGTGGAGTAATATACGATCTGCGTGGTCTTATCGTCATCCACTTCTTCTGTGATGCTCACTCCGATATCAAAAGGCCCGTCAATGTCTTCATCTGTCTTTTCCAGTGTTTCCGTATTCAGATCTGTCTTTGAGTAGGCGTCGTCTGAGGTTGTGAGAAGACTCTCTATGGTAAGGGTATCTCTCACATTATCAAGCTGACGGATTCCCTGAGCGTAGGGCGCAAGCACAAAATATCCCTGGGAAGAGAAGTCAGAAACCGCTTCCGCGCTGCTCACATCCGGCAGGAGATAATAGGGCATCTGCATTGCGTAGTGCTGGGCGTCTCCCTCGATCACGATGCCGTCCACTCTTTCCACGCCGTAATTCTCCAGAACAGCGTCAAAATTATCCATGGATCCTTCCGTATAGTCGGAGAAAATCATTGCCTTTCCGCCGTTCTCCAGATACTCAATGATCGCGTCTCTTTCTTCCTCTGATATATCCGTGGAAGGAGAATTGATCATCAGGCAGTCAGCGTCCTCAGGAACACTTTCTTCTGTAAGAAGGTTCAGAGATTTAATCTCTATATTTGCTTTCTCAATATCTTCCTGAAGCGTGGAATCCAGGGATTTTTCCCCATGTCCGTCAAGGATGTAGAGAACCGGAAGATTATCGGAAGTCACATATGAAATGGCGCTTGTGATCTGTCCCTCGCCGTCAAAACCGCTCGTGGTATAGCTGTAGGTATTATAATCAATAGAACTTTCGTAAATATTATTGTAATCCACAACCTTGCTTCTGTCTCCGCAGACAACGATCAGGCTGTTGGAACTTACCTCCTCGTCCGTATATTCAGAAGTGAATTTCGGATTTACAACAGGATCCTTTTTTTCTACTTTGATATGATCGGATGCTTCTTCATATTTCTGAAGAAGTTTGGAAACCACCTCGTCCTCGGAACCGCTCTGGGCGATCTGATAAATTGTTACGTCTTTATCCAGTTCCTTCAGAAAATCCTTCGTCTGATCCCCGATACTGAAAAGCTGCTGGTCGCTGACGTCAATCTCCGTATATGTGGAGGGGAACGCGTCGACAATGAGATTTACCACCACAATGATCACTACGAAGATCACGCTGAGGATCACACTGTAGGAACCGTTTTTCAGGGTCTTTTTGTTAATCCCCTTTTTTATATGTTTCTTTTCATTCTGATCTTTATTTTTTTTCTTAAATATCCCTGTTAATTTCATATCCACGGCCTCCTAATTCCAACGTCTTTTCACAATAGACTGAATGGTCAGGAAGACGCACACAGCCACTACAGAAAGAAAATATACAACTCCCTTGATATCGAAAATCCCGTTAGCGAAATTATCAAAATGGCCGCTGATATTAAATACCTGCAGAACCTTCTGGATGCCTCCCGCGAAGAATTCGGAATTCACCACATAGAGGACGGCCAGAACAGCTTCTCCCGCCACGCAGACTACTGCGGAGATCAGAAGGTTTTTGATCATGGTGTAAATGATAATAGCAGCCGCCAGTATCAGAAGTCCGAAGGTGATGCAGGTGGACAGGGCTCCTTCGGAAAAGAAGGAGGAGATTCCGTTCATCATGTAAAAAGCAAACAGAAGTATAAAAGTCAGCACCGCGGCGATCACCTGGCTTTCTGTAAGAGAGGAGATAAATACTCCGACAGCCAGATTGGCGCAGCCCAGAAGGAAAAATCCCAGGATTGCCGTATAGGCCGTTCCCAGAGAAACCGTACCGAACTTCGTCATCAGAAGCGGGTAGAAACAGATGATTGCCATGGGAATGGCAAAAACTGTAACCAGAGCCAGATATTTTCCCATTACGATCTTTTCCACAGAAACGGGAGACGTAAGGAGGAGCTGATCCGTTTTCTGTTTCCGCTCCTCGGCCAGTATCCTCATGGTAAGGATAGGCACGCTGATAAGAAATACAAATGTGAGAGCGCTTAATGTATATTCAAATTTCGGATAGGCAGCGCTGAGCTGATATGCCGAAAAATAGATTCCTGTAAGAAGCAGGATAAAAAATATAAAAATGTATCCGATCATGGACGTCAGATAACTTCTCAATTCACGTTTATAAATGGCTGTCATGACTCTCCCCCCTCTTTATCGTCGTTTTCCTGTTCCGCATCTTTCTCTTTTTTCTGTCCGGCGCCGTCTTCTGTCAGTTCCAGGAAGATTTCTTCCAGAGATACTTTCTTAGACTGCATTTCGAGTATAGGATACCTGCTTTCCGCCATTTGTAAGAACACATCCTCACGGATATCCGTATGTTCTTCTGTTGTCAGCTTCACATTCCATTCTCCTTCCTCTCCAGAGCTTTCAATGGAAATATCTCTGACGCCGGAAATCTCTCCGAGCAGTATGCGTATCTTTTCTTTATCCCCTTTTACCACCAGAGACAGGTTATTGGAACCTGCCGCAAGTTTACTCAGATTCTCCGGGGTATCGCTTGCCACAAGCTTTCCATGGGAGATGATCAGCACGTAATCGCAGACCGCGCTCACTTCCGAAAGGATATGAGAACTTAATATTACCG
>NBJMC04201__coassemble_1833_pt1 | contig 10466 bp, 9 predicted proteins | sample NBJMC04201__metabat2_high_PE_014 | metagenome-assembled genome bin NBJMC04201 | reverse complement strand
TTTTGACCCTTGGTCCTTCTTTGTTTTGGGCTATGCTTTTTTCACAGCCCCTTTCGATACTGATTGTCCGAAAGGACAAGCAGGTTCCAACATTCCCCGTCTCTACGGACGGGGATTTTCTTAATTTCCGCATTCGATGCTGATCTCGTTGAACTTTTTTAGGATATCGTCTATATTGACATTTTTCTTGTCTTCCCCGGCGCAGTCTATCACACATTCCCCCTGGTGCATCATCAGGAGACGGCTTCCGTATTCCACGGCGTACCGGAGATTGTGGGTAACCATGATCGTAGTCAGTTTTTTCTCTTTTACGATCCTGTCGGTCAGCTCCATGATGATCTCTGCGGTCTTCGGATCAAGGGCCGCCGTATGTTCATCCAGGATAAGGAATTCGATTGGCGTCATGGTGGACATGAGAAGGGCCATTGCCTGGCGCTGTCCGCCGGAAAGAGATCCTACTTTTACGTTCATTTTGTCCTCCAGTCCAAGATTCAGAGGACGGAGCAGTTCCCGGTAATATTCCATACGGTTTTTATTCACGCCCCTTCTCAGTCCGTATGCCTTTCCTTTGTTGTCTGCCAGAGACATGTTTTCCAGTATTGTCATAGAGGGACAGGTTCCCAGCGCAGGATTCTGATAAACACGGCCGATTTTCTCGTTTCTGCGAAATTCTTTCATATTCGTGATATCCTTCCCGTCCAGAAGAATATTCCCCGATTCTACCGGAATACTGCCGCAGATGATATTCAGCATGGAGGTTTTCCCGGAGCCGTTGCTGCCGACTACAGAAAGAAATTCGCCTTTTTCCACATTTAAATTGAATCCTTTGAACAGATAGAGTTCATTCACCGTACCCGGGTTATAATACTTATAAATATTTTTCAGTTCAAGCATCGATCTTCACCTTTTTCTTTCTCTCCATGCTGATCAGAAGCACGATCAGGAACAGAGCCGCAGTGATAAATTTCATGTCCTGGGGTTCGAAACTGCGCATGGCAACAGCGGTACAGCCCTTATAAAGGACAGATCCCAGTATTACCGCAAAAGTAGCTTTTATAAATGAGAATCCACGGAAAAGACTGGTTCCGATAATCACGCTGGCAAGCCCGATGACCACAGCTCCGGTACCCATGGAAATCTCGAACACTCTCTCCTCCTGGCAGAAAATACAGCCGGAAAGAGAAATAAGTCCGTTTGCAATGGCAAGGCCCAGGATCTTCATGTTGCCCTCATCTTTGGCAAGAGCTGTCACAAGTTTATCATTGTCTCCCACCGCTCTTAAAAGGAAGCCGGATTTACTGTTCATATAAAAATCCAGAATGAGTTTCGTGATCACAGTAAGTATAATGATCACGATCAGAGTTGTATACGGCTGAACACTATCCGGAACGGCTGATTCCATGAAATCATTCTTAAAGATCGTTTCTTTTGAAAAAAGCGGAACATTGGAGGTTCCGGCAATCCTCAGGTTGATCGTCCAGAGGGCCGTCATCATGATAATACCGGAAAGGAGGTCTCTGACCTTTCCTTTCACATGGATCAGTCCCGTACAGACCCCGGCAAGAGCGCCCGCCGCGAAAGCCGCAGGAAGCGTCAGCCAGGGATTTACTCCTTTGCTGATCAGGGCCGCCGTCACCGCGGCTCCCAGGGGAAAACTTCCGTCTGTGGTCAGATCGGGAAAATCCAGTATTTTATATGTGATGTATACGCCCAGAGCCAGGATTCCGTAAATCAGTCCTTGCTCCACGATCGTGATAAAAAAGTCCATGACTGCCTAAACCTCCGTTTTGTTTTTCATACCGCAGAAAATTCTCTGCACGGAATTTTACTCTTCTGCCGTATATTCTGTGATTTCCTCAAAAACTTCCGCAGCGGAAGATGTAAGATCCTCCGGGATCTCGATACCCAGATTTTCCGCGACCGCGGTATTCACATACAGGGACGCTTCTTCAATGGTCTCAAAAGGAAGCTCAGATGCCTTCGCCTCGCCTTTTAATACCTGCGCCGCCATTCTTCCGGTCTGTTTTCCCAGTTCAATATAGTCCAGGCCCTCCGCAGCCAGACAGCCGATCTTCACCTGCTCGATCTCGCTGCCGAACACCGGGATGTTCTGTTCGTTTGCCATCTCCAGGATCGTCGGCAGGGAAGCGACAACTGTGTTGTCCGTAAGATTTGTCATACAGTCCACTTTCTCCAGAAGAGACTGGGCCGCGAGGGGGATATCCGCTGTAGTGGTAATTCCGGCGGTTTCGATAGTGAAACCGTAATCTTTTGCAAGAGCCTCATATTCTTTAATGGAAGACTCGGAATTCGCCTCGCTGGTCGTATACATAATACCGATGGTCTCCGCGTCCGGAAGGATCGCCCTGATCATTTCCAGCTGCTGTTTGACAGGAAGCTTATCGCTGGTTCCTGTGATCTCTCCTACAGGATTACCCTCTTCGTCCGCCAGTTCTGCCGCCGCCGGATCGGTAACCGCCGTGTAGATCACGGGAATATCCGCGTCCATTGCCGCGTTGTAAAGGCTCTGTGCGGCGGGAGTTGCGATCCCCACCATCAGGTCTACTTTGTCAGCGGCGAAACTGTCCGAGATCTGTCCGCAGGTCCCCATATCGGCCGCCGCATTTTTATAGTCTACAGTAAGATTCTTACCCTCTTCGATCCCCTCTTCTTTAAGTCCTTCCAGGAATCCCTCCCGGCAGTTATCCAGAGATCCGTGCTCAGCGAACTGTTCGATACCGATCGTATACTGTTCTTCTTCCGCGTATACAGTAACGGTTCCCGCCGTAAGCGCCATGGTTAAGAATGCTGCTCCGATCATTTTTGCTGTTGTTTTTGTTTTCATTGTTTTTTCTCCTCTCTCTGCAATAAATTTGATTCCGTAAAAGATATGAGCCAATCTTCTCCGGATTGTCTGTGAGAAAGAAAGCCGCGGCGCCGGGATGAAAAATTTCTGTAAAATAGAAAACCGCCTCAAGCTATGCTTGAGACGGTAATAATTACTTATTATCGCGGTACCACTCAAATTGACAAAAGTCCACTTTCTCATGTACAAACATACACTCCTGATTGGTAACGGGTTCGGTTCCCGTCAGCGCCTACTCTCCCAACGGATTTCAGGCTGCCCTCGGAAGGCCATTCGGCAACCGGCTTCATACGGAGATCGCACCATCCTCCGCTCTCTGAGATGTCGCTTAACTGCTTACTATTCTTCCTCATCGGTTTTGCTGGTTTTACTTTAGCACATTACATTGCCATTGTCAATAATTATATTCTCAGTTTTTAAAACTGTGGATAGGCGCCGGGATACGTCCGCCTCTCTCCACAAAGGCTTCGCAGGAAAAGGAATTCACCGGCATGATAGGCGCATATCCCAGAAGTCCGCCGAACTCCACGGTCTCGCCCACTCCTTTTCCGATCACAGGGATCACTCTCACTGCGGTTGTTTTCTGGTTCACCATACCGATAGCAGCCTCATCGGCAATAATGCCGGAGATGGTAGACGCTTTCGTATCTCCGGGAATGGCGATCATATCCAGTCCCACAGAGCATACGCAGGTCATGGCTTCCAGTTTCTCGATGGTGAGAGCCCCTTCATTGACCGCGTCAATCATTCCCTGATCTTCGCTGACCGGGATAAACGCGCCGCTTAATCCTCCAACCGCGGTGGAAGCCATCACGCCGCCTTTTTTCACCTGGTCGTTCAGAAGCGCAAGGGCCGCTGTGGTTCCCGGAGCGCCGGCCCTTTCCAGACCAATCTCTTCCAGGATCTCAGCAACACTATCGCCGATAGCCGGCGTAGGAGCCAGAGAAAGATCCACGATTCCGAAAGGAACTCCAAGACGCTTTGACGCCTCCTGAGCAACAAGCTGGCCCACACGGGTAACTTTGAAAGCCGTTCTCTTGATCATCTCGCAGAGCGTTTCAAAATCCTTGCCGCGCACCTGCTCCAGAGCCGTCTTGACAACGCCGGGACCGCTGACGCCTACATTGATGATGCAGTCCGCCTCGGTAACGCCGTGGAAAGCGCCCGCCATAAAAGGATTGTCGTCCGGCGCGTTGCAGAATACCACCAGCTTCGCGCACCCCAGAGAATCCTGGTCTCTGGTGGCTTTGGCGGTTTCAAGAACGATCTCTCCCATCAGCTTCACAGCATCCATGTTGATACCGGTCTTGGTGGAACCTACGTTTACAGAGCTGCAGACTCTCTCCGTCTCCGCAAGCGCCCGGGGAATGGAACGGATCAGAAGTTCTTCCGCAGGAGTCATTCCCTTGCTCACAAGAGCGGAATATCCGCCGATAAAATTCACGCCCACTTCTTTCGCCGCCCTGTCCAGAGTTTTGGCTATGGATACAAAATCCTCGCTGGAATGGCAGGCCGCGCCGCCCAGAAGAGCGATGGGTGTTACGGAGATCCTCTTATTTACAATGGGAATCCCGTATTCCATGGAGATCTTCTCTCCGGTCTCCACCAGATTTCTGGCACAGTTGGTGATCTTATTGTAAATATTCTCGTTAAGTTTTTTCAGATCGCTGTCCACACAGTCCAGAAGACTGATCCCCATGGTAATGGTACGCACGTCAAGGTTCTCGTGCTCGATCATTTTATTTGTTTCATTCACTTCAAATATATTAATCATATTTGTCTCCTTACAGGGAATCCGCCCTTAAATTCTGTGCATTTTATTGAAGATATCCTCGTGCTGGCAGCGGATCACAACCCCAATCTGGTCTCCAAGTTCCGCAAGCTCTTTGGAAAGAGTGCCGGTATCCTTCCGGGAAGCGCTGGTATCGGTGATCATCATCATGTTAAAATACCCCTGCACGATCGTCTGGGAAATATCCAGGATATTCACGTTATTGTCAGCCAGATATGTACATACCTTCGCTATGATCCCCACGGTATCGTTTCCTACTACTGTGATAATTGTCTTTTTCATTTTTTACCCTCGCCTTTCTACACGGTCACTGTCTCGGAAATATAATCCCGCTTCGCGACCTGAATTTTAAAATCTTTTGATTTATAAGGGTTGTCTCCCATAGTCACTTCAGAGCATACCGTCTCATAGGCCAGTTCCTCGTAGTTATTTTCTTTGCTCAGATGGCCGAGGAAAACAGCCTTGAGATTGTCATGGAGCAGCCGGCAGAGAAGCTGTCCGGCGTTTTCATTGGAGAGATGCCCCCTGTCTCCCATAATCCTCTGTTTCAGATAATACGGGTATCTTCCCACCTGAAGCATACGGATATCATGATTTGCCTCCAGAAGCAGCGCGTCAAGATTCTGGAGGTTCTCAATGATATATTCGTTATATTTCCCAAGGTCTGTGGCGATTCCCACGGAATGCTCCCCACATTCCAGACGGTAGCCTACAGGCTGTGCCGCGTCATGAGGAATGGTGAAGGGATTGATCACCAGATCTTTTATCAGAAAAGGTTCATCTTCCCGGATCTCCCGGAAAATCCCCTCCGGGATCTTTCCAAGAGAACCGGAACGCACCATGGCGTCCACAGTTCCACCCGTTGCATAAATGGGTATGCCGTATTTTCTTGCCAGCACTCCCAGCCCCTTGATATGATCGGAGTGTTCATGTGTGATAAGAATGCCGTCCAGATCCCTTCCTGTAAGCTCCAGGCTGTTCAGGCCCGCTTCCACTCTGCGGCCGCTGATTCCCGCGTCGATCAGCACATGGGCGCAGTCGGAACCCACATAAATACAGTTCCCGCTGCTGCCGCTTGCAATGCTGCATAATCTCATAATTCCCTGATCCCTTCTTCGATCTGCCGGTATGTCTCCTTAAGATCGCCGTTATTTTCTATGATAAAATCCGCATGCTTACGAAAAAACGCGTCGGAGGCCTGACTGGCGATCATATTTTCCGCCCTGTCCCTTGTGTAGCCCCTGCTCTCCATGAGTCTTTTGATCCGGATTTCTTTTTCTGTATATACATACCATATTTTGTCGCAGAAAGCGTCATAATGGTCTTCCAGAAGAAGCGCCGCCTCCACCACCGCGATCTTCCTTCCCGCCTTTTGTTCCTCTTCAAGCTTTTCAAGGATATACGCCTTAATGGCAGGATGAAGAAGGCTGTTCAGTTTCAGCCGCATCTCCTCATTACCAAATACTACATCCGAAACCATCCTGCGGTCAATGGTTTTATCGTTTTTTATAATCTGTTTTCCAAATAATTCTGTCATCCGGTCATAACACCGTTCCCCGGGTTCAATGATCCGGTGCCCCACCAGGTCCGCCTGGATCGTATATGCGGACCATTCTGTTTCCAGGCAGCGGAGTACAGTGCTCTTTCCCGCGCCCACGCCGCCGGTAAGTCCTATGATCTTCATTATTTTGCCTCGTACCAGCTTTCTCCTTCGTGCATATCCACATCCAGTTCCACGTCCAGATGGGCCGCGCCCTTCATTTCTTCTTCCAGTATCCTCGCAACCGCGGCGACTTCGTCTTTTTTTGTCTCAATGAGAAGTTCGTCATGCACCTGAAGAACAAGACGTGATTTCAGGCCTTCCTGCGCCATACGCCTGTATACGCGGTTCATGGCGATCTTTATGATATCGGCCGCGGTACCCTGTATAGGCGAATTCATCGCCACACGCTCGCCGAAAGACCGCTGCATGAAGTTGCTGGATTTCAGTTCCGGTATGGGACGTCTCCTTCCAAACATGGTGGAAACGTATCCCTTCTCTTTCCCTTCCTCCACCATTCCGTCAAGGAAGGTTTTGATCTTCGGATAGGTTTCAAAATATTTCTCTATATACTCGGCCGCCTCTTTCCGCGTTATGCTCAGGTCCTGACTGAGGCCGAAAGAGCTGATGCCGTACACAATGCCGAAATTTACCGCCTTCGCGTTTCTCCTCTGAAGCGGCGTCACCTGGTCAAAAGGAACATGGAATACCTGAGCCGCGGTAAGCCTGTGGATATCCTGAGCCTCCCGGTAAGCCTGGATCAGTTTCTCGTCGCCTGACATATGGGCCAGCACCCTCAGCTCGATCTGCGAATAGTCCGCGTCCAGAAAAACAAATCCATCTTCCGGCACAAACACTTTGCGAATCAGTCTTCCCAGTTCCATCCGCACAGGGATATTCTGAAGATTGGGTTCTGTGCTGCTGATCCTTCCTGTAGCCGTGATCGTCTGATTGAAGGTGGAATGGATCCTGCCGTCTGTTTCGATCACTGCGCCCAGGCCGTCCGCATAAGTGGATTTCAGTTTTGTAAGCTGCCTGTATTCCAGGATATCTTTTATGACCGGCTGTTCCGGAGCCAGCTTTTCCAGAATATCGGCCGCTGTGGAATACCCCGTTTTAGTTTTTTTTCCGCCGGGGATCCCCATTTTTTCAAAAAGGATGGTTCCAAGCTGTTTCGGGGAATTAATATTGAACTCCTCGCCCGCCTGTTCCCAGATCAGTTTTTCCAGCTCATGGATCCTGACGCTTAATTTTTCTCCGTAGGCCTTCAGTTCATCGCCCTTTACCCGGATCCCCCATTTTTCCATGGAGTCCAGCGTGAACACCAGGGGGAGCTCAATATCCTCATATACTTTCCCCATTCCGGTCGCTTCCAGGGCTTCTGTCAGAGATTCCACGGCCATGAGAGAAACATAGGCCATATAACAGGCAAGGTTTCCTGTTTTTTCGGGAGAGTGTTCTGCCGCGCGGCCGAACTCCTCTTTTCCGATCAGTTCTTCTCTGGACGGAAGAAGAAGGCCGTTCAGATACTCCTTCGCAATATCGTCGTAGGTATAGGCAGATTTCAGCGGATTCAGAAGATACGCAGCAACTCCAAGATCAAACACAGACGACGGTTTGGAAATGTCCACATGCTTCAGCATACTCTTGATATCCATGGAGACGATTACCGTGTTATGCGCCAGTTCTTCTGTTTTTCTGCAAAGATATGTTCCGGTGACGGATCCTCCCGCGGGAAGATAATAGATATCGTTTTCCGCAAGGGCGATCCCCAGACCGTAAACATTGTCCCGGTCACTGATAAGAGCGATCCCGGTTTTATTCTTTTCCGCCGCCTTCCGGAAGATTATATCCGCGCCTTCCGGGTCCTCGCATACAAAAAAGTTCTGTTCCACGGACTGATCCGGCGCTGAAGACGCGTCGAATCTTCCCAGCAGATTTTTGAATTCCAGTTCACGGCAGAGCTGATACGCCTCCGGCGTATAAAGATTTCCCAGTCTGGCCTCCTCATAGGAAAATTCCAGCGGGACATCCGTATCAATGGTCGCCAGAGTTTTGCTTAAGGACGCCATATCGTAATGTGCGCGGAGGGACTCCTTCGCTTTATTCGGTTTTACCTCCTCCAGATGAGCGTAGGCGTTCTCTACAGAACCAAATTCCACGATCATCTTTGTGGCTGTTTTTTCACCCACGCCGGGGATCCCGGGGATGTTATCCGAACTGTCGCCCATCAGAGCCTTCAGCTCAATGATCTGCCGGGGCGTCACCTGATATTTTTCTTTTACCTGTTCCGCATGAAAATCTTCTATTGTGGTCTTCCCTCTGGACGTTTTGGGAAGACGGATCATCACCTTGTCGGTGGCCAGCTGGAGAAGATCCCGGTCGCCGGAAAGTATGGTTACGTCCATACCCAGTTTCTCGCTTCTTCCTGCCAGGGTTCCCAGGAGATCGTCCGCCTCGTATCCTGTTAGGGAAACCATTTTTACCTTCATGGCTCCCAGCATTTCTTTCATAAGCGGAACCTGTTCCCTAAGCTCCTCCGGCATGCCTTTACGGGTTCCCTTGTATGCTTCGTATATCTTATGGCGGAACGTGGGTTCATGAAGGTCGAAAGCAACCGTGAGATAATCCGGCTTCTCTTCCTCCAGGATCCGGAACAGAATATTCAGAAAGCCGTAAACCGCTCCCGTATGTTTTCCCTCGGTGTTGGTAAGATCCGGAAGCCCGTAGAACGCCCGGTTCAGTATGCTGTGTCCGTCGATCAGCAAAATTTTTTCGCTCAAATTTCCGTCCTCCTTCATACGCTGCTGTCAAAGATTTATTCCCAGCTGGAATATAATGAAAATAAAAAAGGCGACAAGAGATCCTGTGAAAGCGACCATCAGAAGTCCCATTCCGAATTTCATCGCCCTTTTTTTATGGATATATCTTCTGGCTCTCCGGATATCCTGGGTCAGAAGGTCCTTGAAATCAAGGACTGTGCCGTTCTCCTGCTCGTCAAGCTGCTGCGTAACCTCATGCACGATAAAGTACGTCTCCAGTTCATCGTAGCAGGAAGGACATGATTCCACATGATCCAGGAACTCTTCCAGCTCGTCTACATTCAGAGTATGGTCAATATATCTGTTTACCATACTCTCCGCGGTACGGCAGTCAAGTTCTGATACCTGTCCTTTTCCCCTCATCCGGCCAACCTCCTTTTCAGTCTGATTTCACTGACTCATCATAACATAAAAAGTGGCGGTTCACAACGTTTTTCGCCGAAACCGCCACAGTCCTCATTTACGCTTCCTGTGTCTTATCATCCTCCAGAGCGGGAGCCGGCGCAAGGAGTATCTTCATAAATTCTTCTCCTGTGATCGTCTCATGCTCATAAAGGTATTTTGCAAGTTCATGAAGCTTGCCGAGATTCTCTTTCAGTATATTCAACGCCTTGTCATGCTGTTTTCTCACCAGATCCACAACTTTCTTATCGAGAAGGGTCTGGGTTTCAAAAGAGCATGCCAGGCTGGAGTCACCGCCCAGATACTGGTTGCCCACAGTTTCCATGGCAACCATGCCGAACTCGTCGCTCATACCGTACCGGGAGATCATCGCCCGGGCAAGTTTGGTAGCCTGTTCGATATCATTGGAGGCTCCCGTGGTAATGGAATGGAAGATCAGCTCCTCAGCGGCGCGGCCGCCGGTAAAGGTTGCGATCTTGTTTTCCAGTTCCTCTTTCGTCATAAGGAAGTGCTCTTTCTCGTCCACCTGCATGGTATAACCCAGAGCGCCGGAAGTACGCGGGATAATAGTGATCTTGTGTACCGGAGCCGACTCCGTCTGCTTCGCGGCCACAAGGGCGTGTCCCACCTCGTGATAGGCAACGATCAGCTTCTCCTTATTGGAAAGAACTCTGTTCTTCTTCTGGTATCCTGCTATTACAACTTCGATGCTCTCCTCAAAGTCCGCCTGCGTGGCGAATCTTCTTCCGTCGCGCACAGCCCTTAACGCCGCCTCGTTTACGATATTGGCCAGCTCCGCTCCGGAAGCTCCTGCCGCCGCCTTGGCGATCTCGTCGAAGCGCACGTTATCGGCAATCCTGATCTTTTTCGCATGAACTTTCAGGATCTCCTCACGGCCCTGAAGGTCGGGGAGTTCCACAGGTATCCTTCTGTCAAAACGTCCTGGACGGAGAAGCGCCGGGTCGAGAGAATCCGGGCGGTTGGTTGCCGCCAGGATCACAACGCCCTTGGAACTGTCAAAACCGTCCATCTCGGTGAGAAGCT
>NBJMC04201__coassemble_1398_pt1 | contig 12874 bp, 10 predicted proteins | sample NBJMC04201__metabat2_high_PE_014 | metagenome-assembled genome bin NBJMC04201 | reverse complement strand
TTACGCATAAAAAGAGGACTGTGAAAAAATGATTTCTCATTTTTTTCACAGCCCCATATCTTCCAGTTCTTTCGGCGGAACCTTCTTGTCTGTTTCCGCAAGATATTTCTTAAGCGCCTTGGAGGATTTCGCGAAGGGTACGTTTGTACCCGCGCCACCCATGCATCCGCCAGGACAGGCCATGCCCTCGATCATGCAGCCCTTCAGCTTTCCGGCTTTGGCAAGAGAGAGAACCTTCTTGCAGTCGGAGAGAGTTTCCGCGTGCTCGATATGCACCGGAACGTCAGGATAGTACTCTTTCAGACAGGCTTCAATAGCTCCGGCCACGCCGCCGGCAACCGCATAACCCCGTCCTGCCGCAGTTGCGTCTGCAGGCGCGTCTTCATCGTCAAAAGCGGAAGGATCAATATCCTTCGCGTCAAACATGGCGGAAAGCTCCTCAAAAGTAACGACAAAATCAACGTCGCTTCGGACGGTTTTGCGCATTGCCTCCAGCTTCTTGGAGGCGCAGGGGCCGATAAAGACAACCCTGGATTCCGGATGCTCCTGCTTCACCATACGGGCGGTTGCCACCATGGGCGTCAGCTCCTGAGAAATATTTCCGATCATGTCCGGGAAAAACTTCTTCGCCATCATGGACCAGGAGGGACAGCAGGAAGTAAGCAGGAAAGGAAGCTTCCCTGTGGAAACCTCTCTGGCGTAGTGATGAGCTTCGGAGATCGCTCCGATATCCGCACCCAGGGCCACTTCATACATTCCGGAGAATCCGAGAGCTTCCAGAGCAGTCTTGAACTTTCCGGGCGTCACGTCCTCGCCGAACTGGCTGATGTAGGCCGGCGCCACGATGGCGATAATATCGTTTCCTTCCCTGAGAGAGTGGGCAAGCTGGAAAATCTGGGATTTATCGGAAATAGCGCCGAAGGGACAGCTCACCATACACATACCGCAGGAAACACATTTGTCTTCCAGAATACTTGCGCGTCCCTGTTCGTCGCTTCCGATGGCCTTCACACCGCAGGCCTGCTCACAGGGGCGTATATTATGAGAGATCGCATCATAAGGACAGACAGATTTGCATTTTCCACATTTGATACATTTCTCCTGATCGATAACAGACTGGCCGTTGACCATGGAAATAGCGCCTTTGGGGCAGATCTGCATACAGGGATGCGCCATGCATCCCCGGCACATATTGGTGACAATATATTTATTTGGCGGACAGGCCGCGCAGGCAGAGGGGATCACCTGCATAAGAGGCGGTTCATAATATTTCTCATCGATATTGCTGGCCGCAAGGCCGTCGGTAAGATGCACCGCCTTATTCTCCGGGCGGAGAGAAAGTCCCATGGCAAGACGGATCCTTTCGCTGGCGACCGCGCGCTCACGGTAAATACTGTCGCGGTATTTTGCCCGTTCCTGAACGATCTCATATGGGATAGCTTCGATATCATGGATCAGAGTCTCGTCCGAGGACTCGAATCCAATCTTCGCGATAGCTGTAAAAACTTTATGGCGTATTCTTTTTACAGGAGTGTCAAGATTTCGCATCATAATATTATTCTCCTTTTATCTGGCGGATTGACAAAAAATCCAGCATAATATCAGTTCATTATCATCATATAAGAAATAAAAAATCAAATCAATGTTTTTCTTAATATTTTTTGTACTTTGCTTCGGAATTCATATGGCGGATAGGTACAGGCGAAAGATTAAAAATATTAACGTAAAAAACTGAATTCAGATAAATTCAATCTGCATTATATACAAATTGTATAAATATAAAGAGATATTACTTGTGAAAAATGCTTTATTCATGTATAATTAATTTATATTATACGCAAAAAAGTTGAAAACTAACGAAAGAGCAAAAATGAATAAGGAGGAAAGTAAATGTTAGACCAGTCTTATTACAGGAAGACAGACGAGATCATTCAGTACTACGGACCGAAGCCTGCATCCCTGATCCCCATTATGCAGGATATCCAGGCTGAATACCGTTATCTTCCGGGAGAACTTCTTACATATGTGGCTTCACAGATTGGGGTAACAGAGGCCAAGGCATTCAGTGTAGCGACATTTTATGAGAATTTTTCATTTGAGCCCAAGGGAAAATATATTATCAAGGTCTGCGACGGAACCGCCTGCCATGTGCGTAAATCCATGCCGGTAAAAGAAGCCCTGATGAAAGAACTGGGGCTCAGCCACAAGAAACACACCACAGACGATATGATGTTTACCGTGGAGACGGTTTCCTGTCTGGGCGCGTGCGGACTGGCGCCCACGCTTACCGTGAACGACGAAGTGCATCCGAAAATGACGCCGGAGAAGGCGGTGGATCTTCTGGAAGAATTGCGAGGTGAGAAAGCATGAGGATAACATCAAAAGACGATCTTCTGAACTGCCAGAAGGAAGTTCAGAATACAATCAACACCTATACCCGCCGTATCCTTGTCTGTTCCGGAACAGGATGCATGGCCTCCGGCGCGCAGAATGTCTATGACGAGATGGTGAAGCTCTGCGAGGATATCGAAGGCGTTCAGGTGGAAATGCAGAAAGATATTCCCCATGTGGGCGTGATCAAAACAGGCTGCCAGGGTCTCTGCGAACTTGGACCTTTAATGCGCGTGGAGCCTTACGATTATCAGTACGTACATGTGCAGCCGGAAGACTGCCGCGAGATTGTGGAGCGCACAGTGCTTCAGGGCCAGCCGGTAGAGAGGCTGTTTTACAGAGAGGACAATAAAGTCTGTCCGCATCCCGACGATATTCCGTTTTTGAACCAGCAGACCAGGATTGTTCTGGAGAACTGCGGCAAGATCAATGCGGAATCCATTGATGAATACATTGCGGTGGGAGGTTTCCAGGCGCTTGCAAAGGTGCTCTTTGAGATGACTCCCCAGGACGTGATCGACGAAGTGACGAAATCCGGCCTTCGCGGACGCGGCGGCGCGGGCTTCCCCGCCGGGCGCAAATGGTCCCAGGTTGCCCGCCAGGAAGAAAAAGTACGCTACGTCGTATGTAACGGTGACGAGGGAGACCCAGGCGCATTCATGGACGGCTCTGTAATGGAAGGCGATCCCTACAAGATGATCGAGGGAATGATCATCGCCGCTTACGCTGTCGGCGCGGAGAATGGATATATTTATGTAAGAGCGGAGTATCCTCTTTCCGTTAAGCGTCTGCGTATGGCTATGAAACAGGCGGAGAAATACGGGATCCTCGGAGAGAACATCCTGGGTTCCGGCGTGAATTTCCATTTACATATCAACAGAGGAGCGGGCGCGTTTGTCTGCGGCGAGGGATCCGCGCTGACGGCCTCCATCGAAGGAAACCGCGGAATGCCCCGTGTAAAGCCGCCCCGTACCGTAGAGAAAGGCCTGTGGGGCAAACCCACGGTTCTCAATAACGTTGAGACTTACGCCAACGTGCCGAAGATCATCCTTCAGGGAGCCGACTGGTTCCGCACCATCGGAACAGAGGGAAGCCCGGGAACGAAGACTTTCTCACTGACGGGTTCCATTGAGAATACGGGACTGATCGAGGTGCCCATGGGAACCAGCCTCCGCCATATCATTTACGACATCGGCGGCGGCCTGAAGAGCGGCGCCGCTTTCAAGGGAGTACAGATCGGCGGACCTTCCGGCGGATGTCTGGTGGAGGATCAGCTTGATATTCCTCTTGATTTCGATTCTGTCAAGAAACTTGACGCTATCATGGGATCCGGCGGACTCGTTGTCATGGACGAGAATACCTGTATGGTGGAAGTCGCCAGATTCTTTATGAGCTTTACCCAGAGAGAAAGCTGCGGCAAATGTGTTCCCTGCCGTGAAGGCACTAAGCGTATGCTGGAGATCCTGGAGAGGATCGTCGACGGTAAGGGAGAGATGTCCGATCTGGATGAGCTGGAAGAACTTGCGTCCATGGTGCAGAGCATGGCTCTGTGCGGCCTTGGAAAGAGCGCGCCTCTTCCGGTTATCAGCACCCTGAAACGCTTCCGCAGCGAATACGAAGAACATATCCGTGACAAAAAATGCCGCGCGAAGGTCTGCACAGCCCTTCGTCAGTTCCACATCAATCCTGAGTTCTGTATCGGCTGCGGCAAATGTGCGAAGAACTGTCCGGCAGGAGCTATCACCGGCAAGATCAAGCATCCGTATCACATTGACAATGAACTCTGCATCAAGTGCGGCGCCTGCAAGGATAACTGCAACTTTGACGCGATTTATGTGGAAGCATAGAAGGGAGGACGTACTATGGGCGTAATGACTATTGACGGCAGAAAAGTAGAATTTACCGACGAAAAGAATGTCCTGACCGTAATCCGCAAGGCAGGCATCAATATACCGACACTGTGCTATCATTCCGAGGTTTCCACCTTCGGCGCATGCCGTCTCTGCACAGTAGAGGACGACAGAGGAAGGACCTTCGCGTCCTGCTCTGAGGAGCCGAGAGACGGAATGGTGATCTATACCAACTCCGGCAAGATCAAGAAATACAGAAAACTGATCGTGGAGCTGCTTCTGGCGGCGCACTGCAGAGACTGTACCACCTGTGTGAAGAGCGGCGAGTGCGTGCTGCAGGAGCTTGCACACCGTTTCGGAGTGAGAGATATCCGTTTTAAGAACACAAGAGAGATCCGCGAGATCGACGACAGTTCACCCTCTATCGTGCGTGATCCCAATAAATGTATCCTCTGCGGCGACTGTGTGCGCGCCTGCGAGGAACTTCAGGGAATCGGCGCGCTGGGATTCGCGTACCGCGGTACGGACGCTATGGTAATGCCTGCGTTCAATAAGAAGATAGCGGAGACTCAGTGCGTTAACTGCGGACAGTGCCGCGTATACTGTCCCACTGGAGCCATTTCCATCAAGACTCATATGGATGAAGTGTGGGAGGCTCTTTCCGATCCTAACGTGCGCGTTGTGGCGCAGATCGCTCCGGCGGTCCGCGTGGCGGTGGGAGATCACTACGGCCAGCCCAAGGGACGCAGCGTCATGGGTAAGATCGTTAACGCCCTTCACAGGATGGGCTTCGACGAGGTATACGACACCAGCTTCAGCGCCGACCTGACCATTATGGAAGAATCCGCGGAATTCCTGAAGAGACTGGAGACGGGAGAGAATCTTCCTCTTCTTACATCCTGCTGTCCGGCGTGGGTGAAATTTGTCACAGACCAGTACCAGGATTTTGTTCCCAATGTTTCCACCTGCCGTTCCCCCATGGGAATGCTTTCCGCAGTCATTAAGGAATATTTCCATGATCCGGAGAAGGCGGATGGGAAGAAGACAGTGATGGTTGCCATCATGCCCTGTACAGCCAAGAAAGCTGAGGCAATCCGCCCCAACAGCTTTACTCACGGCGAGCAGGATACAGACATCGTGATCACCACAATGGAACTGATCCGCATGATCGACAACTTCGGACTTGATTTCGCTTCTCTGGATCCGGAAGCCTGCGATATGCCTTTTGGCTTCGGTTCCGGCGGCGGCGTGATCTTCGGCGTTACCGGCGGCGTTACAGAGGCCGTTCTCCGGAGACTGAGTCCTGAACATACCAAAGAAGCCATGAGAGAGATTTCCGAGTGCGGCGTGCGCGGCGACGAGGGAATCAAAGAATTCAGTGTACCCTATAAGGATACACAGCTTAACATCTGCGTAGTCAGCGGACTTGCCAACGCAAGAAAGGTAATGGATAAGGTGCGCAGCGGAGAGGCGAACTATCATCTCATTGAGGTTATGGCGTGCCGCCGCGGCTGTATCATGGGAGGCGGACAGCCGACCAGAGCAGGATCCAGGACCAAGGCGGCGAGAGCGCGAGGACTTTACAACGCGGACAATACCATGATCATCAAGAAATCCGATGAGAATCCGCTTGTGATCGAACTGTACGCGGGACTGCTGAAGGGTAAGGAGCATGAGCTGCTTCATAATGAGTTTTACTAAAATCAGATGAGTTAGCTGCAATGAGAAAGTTACAATAAAAAAGATACGCAAAAGTTACGCAGAAGATGAGAGTCATCACAAAGCAGACACGTTGAGCCGTGGGTTTTTGCTGCGCCGCTTTTTGCAGGTCAGAATCAATAAACTCGCTTACGCTCAGACAATTGATTCTGACCTGCGCTATGCTCGCAAAATCCGCACGCTCTGCCGAAGGTCCGCTTTGTGATGACTCCATCTTTCTGCTGTAAATTTTCTGTTTGACATAAGGACCAGTGTGTGCTATTGAAGGAACTGAAAAAAGATATGGAACAGACGTAGGACTATGATATGTGCAAAGCGATAGATATGATGGTAGCAGATGGCGAGAAGCGCGGAGAAGAGCGAGGAATAGAAACAGACAGAAATATATTCCGTCTGTATAGGAAAGGTTACAATCAGCAGGCGATAGCAGATACGCTGAATATAAGCCTCGAACGTGTAAAGGATTTTCTGGACGATGATGAAGCAGTCTGAATGGGTTGATTTTAACATTTAGATGGAATATTATATTGACATGTGAAAGTGTTGGAGAATAAGAACTGAAAAAATTTTGTAAAGAGTTTTCGCTACGAAAGAAAGGCGGAGTATATATGCGAGAAATTAATGCTGCAGTGATCACGGATGTGATCGAGCGTCTCTGTATTGAGGCGAATCAGGTGCTGCCTGAGGATGTGAAGCAGGCTATCGGGCAGTGCAGGGCCTGCGAGGACGGGGAGATCGCCTGCAAGATACTGGACGATATTATTGAGAATTATAAGATTGCGGAGAACGAGCAGGTTCCCATCTGCCAGGACACGGGGATGGCCTGTGTGTTTCTGGAGATCGGTCAGGACGTCCATATCACCGGCGGAGATCTGACCGAGGCGGTGAACGAAGGCGTGCGCCGCGGATATGATAAAGGTTATCTGCGAAAATCCGTTGTGAAAGATCCGGTTCGCAGAGGAAACACAGGGGACAATACTCCGGCGATGCTTTATACGGAGATCGTGCCCGGCGAGCAGATCAAAGTCACTGTCGGCCCCAAGGGATTTGGAAGCGAAAATATGAGCGCAATCCGTATGTTTAAGCCGTCGGCAGGACTGCAGGGGATTAAGGATTTCATCCTGGAGACAGTAGAGGCAGCAGGCCCCAATCCCTGTCCGCCCATGGTGGTAGGAGTAGGAATCGGGGGAACCTTTGACAAAGCAGCCCTTCTGGCGAAAAAGGCCCTGATGCGTCCCGTCGATTCTGAGAACGAGGATTCTTTTTACGCTGATCTTGAGAAGGAAATGCTGGAGAAGATCAACGAACTGGGAATAGGTCCTCAGGGATTCGGCGGAAAGACTACGGCCATCGGACTGAATATAGAGACTATGCCCACTCATATCGCGGGAATGCCCTGCGCCATTAATATCAGCTGCCATGTGACCAGGCACAAAACGGAGGTGATCTGAGATGGAAAAACACATTACCCTGCCCCTGACAGAAGAAACAGCCCGTAGTCTCCATGCCGGAGATACGGTTTATCTTACGGGAGAGATCTATACCTCCAGAGACGCCGGCCATAAGAGAATGTGCGAGGCGCTGGCAAGGGGAGAAGAACTTCCCTTTGATCCCATGAACGCTACAATCTATTATGTGGGTCCCACTCCGGCGAAACCCGGCCAGGTGATCGGTTCCGCCGGTCCCACCACCAGCGGACGTATGGACGCTTACGCGCCTACGATGATGTCGGTGGGAGCCAGAGGAATGATCGGCAAAGGAGCCCGTCTGCCGGAAGTCGTAGACGCCATGAAGAAATACGGCGGAGTTTATTTCGGCGCTATTGGCGGAGCGGGGGCGCTGATTGCCAAGAGCATCAAAAAATGCGAGCTCATCGCCTATGAAGATCTACAGTCGGAAGCCCTCCGGAGACTCTGGGTGGAAGACATGCCCCTTACTGTGATCATCGACAGCGAGGGACGGAACCTTTACGAAGAGGGAAGGGAAGAATATCTGAAAAAGCACAGAAAAGAATGATTTTTGCTATGAGGGCTGCGAGACAGAAAACGATCATCTCAGACAGGCCTTGATTCATGTTTTTGCTGCGCTGCCTGTTATGTCCGGCGGATCAAAACTCACTGCTGCTCGGACAATTGATCCGCCGGACAAGCTATGCTCGCAAAATTCATGAATCTTCCGCGACAGTCTGGGATGCCCCGTTTTCTGTTCTGCAGCCTGTAGGCAACTAATTGTAAGATGCGGGATCGATAGTAAAGATAAAGCGCTTCAGGAAGCGATAAGCGGTTGCTTTCTGGAGCGCTTTGTGTATATTTGACGCGGCAAAATTATCAAAGATTTTTTCGCAGATTAACATGATTCACGATAAATTTTCTACAGCACATCTATTCTAGCACAGTAAATCTATTGTGTAAAGCAATTTAACTGATACAAATCATTCTATTTTTTCCATAAATATGATATTTATGCACAAAAAACACTATATGCAGTATACCAAGAGTCTCTTTTCAAGCTGTCTAAAGTATTTTTATCAGGAAATCACCTCGGATTATTTCGTGAATCATGTTACTTCACGAAATAATCTGAGGTGTTTTTTCTTATGGAAAAGACCGGTTATTATTCCATTACTGTACGGAAGTTTACTGTTCTGACCAGACACATGGACTGGATGGTGAAGACGCAGGAGCTGTATAACGAAGTCCTTGGCTTTTACTATAACCTGTATCTGGATGTTTATGCAGAGAAAACGAAGGCAGACGGCAGCAACGGGCGCAGGCAGCCGAGTTCGCAAAATACACTGCGGGAATTGGAGAAGCTGACGATCGTTGGCAGGGATAGGCAGCCGGTACCATATCCAATCCCATGGGATAAGATTCCTCTTTATTTCCGGAGAGCGGCAATTAACGGTGCAATTGCAGCGGCCAGAAGCTATCTTTCCAGATCAGCTTCTATTTATATGAAAGAAAATCCGGGTAAGAGAACAGAGTTTTTTACGGAATCGGTCACATTCTATAAGGGAATGTACCGTGATCTGGATGAAAACAGTATTACGCTGAAACTCTGGAACGGAACGAAATGGCAGTGGGTCAGATGCAGACTCAGAGGGAATACTTTTCCTGAAGACGGAGAGATAATGTCTCCGGCCCTGATCCTGCGTAAAGATCGTGGAGAACTTCATATTCCATGTAAGCAGCCTGTATGCGATGGACGCAGTGCGAAAGAACGCATGGAGACAGGCGGGAGGATATGTTCCGTAGTCTTTACGAATAGAGACGCCTCTCTTGTGTGCTGCATCACAGATTCCGGCGATGAGATGGAAAGCTGCCTTTTTCTGAAGGGCGGGGCGGAATATGCGCACAGGTGCAGACGGATCCTGGATAAGATCAACAGATCCCGGGAAGCGGCGGGAGGAGGGAACAATCCTTATGCCAATGCGGGATACTGGGAGAAGATCAAGAATCTGAACGATCATTACGCTCACCAGTTCAGCCGTCAGGTGATCGATTATTGTGTGAAACACGGTGCCAAGATACTTGTTTTGCCTGAGTTCGATGAAAACCGGAAAAAGATCATCATGAAGCAAACGGGGAAGTTTTCTCCCATACAGCTAAGTAACTCTGTAAGGAGAAAACTGAAATACAAGGCATGGCAGGCCGGAATCGTGGTTCTGGAAATACAGCAGCATAATATCAGTTCCGTATGCAGTATCTGCGGAGGGAAGGCGAAATGCAGCGGGAATTCTTTCCATTGTGAGAACGGGCATCAGGGAAACCGTTATCTGAATTCCGCACGCAATCTGGGAAGAAAATGCCGTGCCGGTTTTACAGCCCGCAGAGATATGCAGGAAATCAGTCATTAGGGAGTTCGAAGCAGGTTATCTGCTTTGTTCCATATATTGCGGGAAACCGCGAAGAGGGCGTTGTCTACAGGAGAATGCCTTCGGGTATGAGCGCCGCCCGCCGGAGCCGGGTAAGGCCCCGGGAAGACAGAAGCGTATGCTTCGGGAGCGCTTGAAGTTATAAAGAGAAAAGACAGAGATACCAATATCATTAAAAAATACAGAAGAGGATGAAAGAAATGATTGTTTTTCTGGTAGTGATTATTGTGATTGCTGCTATAGCGGCTGCATGGATGCTTATCGCAGGAGCTGTTCCGGACGAGGCTGAGCGAAGGGCCAGCGATGAGGAGCAGATGAAAGCATGCAGCAGGATGCACGAGAAACAAATGAAAAAGAGAAAGTGATTAGAGCAGAATGAGTAACAAAAACGGGAAATTCCGACAATGGGTCAAACTGAAACACTGGGAGATCATTGCATTATATCTTTTTATCTATGATGTGATTGTCATAAACGCGTCCTACTTTGCCGGTCTTTTGCTGCGTTTTGATATGCGATACTCCAATATACCTGAGGGGTACCTGAATGCGTTTTTAAAATTCGCGCCGTTTTATACCATCTTTACCGTAGCAGTGTTTTTTGTGCTGAGACTGTATAACAGTCTGTGGCGTTTCGCAAGTTTCAGCGAACTGAACCGGATCCTGATGGCTTCGGGGATTACCACACTGTTTCATGTGATTGGCATCACAACATTCGTACACCGTATGCCGGTATCTTACTATGTATTCGGCGCGGTGATCCAGTTCTGTCTGGTAACAGCGATCAGGTTCGCGTACAGATTTATCCTTCTGGAAAGGGCCCGGAGAGAAAAAAATACGCGAGCCGTCCACAACGCCATGATCATAGGCGCAGGTGCGGCAGGACTTGTGATCCTGAAAGAACTTAAGGTATCCAATGACGCGAATGCAAGGCCTGTATGTGTGATCGATGATAATCCCAATAAGTGGGGACGCCTGATCGAGGGTATTCCTATCGTCGGCGGAAGAGAAAACATCATGGAGGCAGCCGAGAAATATAAGATCGACCAGATCATGTTCGCGATACCGTCTGTGTCCGCGGAACAGAAAAGGGATATCCTGAATATCTGCAAGGAGACAGGATGCGAACTTCTGAGCCTGCCCGGAATCTACCAGATGACAAACGGCGAGGTCTCTTTAAGCAAAATGAAGCCGGTTGCAGTGGAAGATCTGCTGGGAAGAGAAGCAATTAAAGTAAATATGGAAGAGATTTTCCAGCATCTTAAAGGGCAGACGATCCTGGTCACCGGAGGAGGAGGTTCCATTGGCAGCGAGCTGTGCAGACAGATCGCCGGACATGAACCGAGACAGCTGATCATCTTTGATATCTATGAGAATAATGCTTATGATATCGAACAGGAATTGAGACGGAAATATCCGGAACTGAACCTTGTCGTACTGATCGGTTCAGTGAGGGACAGCAGACGCATCGACTGGGTGTTCGAACACTATAAACCGGATATTGTCTATCATGCGGCGGCCCACAAGCATGTGCCTCTGATGGAGACCAGTCCCAACGAGGCGATCAAGAACAATGTGGTAGGTACATATAAAACCGCTTACGCCGCACTGAAATACGGAACGAAAAGATTCGTGCTGATCAGTACAGATAAGGCTGTCAACCCCACCAACATCATGGGCGCAAGTAAGCGCCTATGTGAAATGGTAATCCAGAGCATGGATGCTGTAAGCAAAGAAGGCAGGATCGATCTGCTGCCATTCCTTCACGCCCATATGGACAAGCCTGCGGAGGGTCACAACATCAATGTCTCCGTAAAACATACGGCGGTGGAAGAAACTGTACAGCCGGATCACAGCATCCGAATTGAAAGTGTGAAAAACAAAGACAGAAAAGGGACACAGTTTGTTGCAGTCCGTTTCGGAAATGTTCTGGGAAGCAACGGGTCCGTGATCCCGTTGTTTAAGAAACAGATTGAGGCAGGCGGCCCGGTGACAGTCACCCATCCGGATATCATCCGGTATTTCATGACCATTCCGGAGGCGGTGAGCCTTGTCCTCCAGGCAGGAGTATATGCCTGGGGCGGAGAGATTTTCGTTCTGGACATGGGGGCGCCGGTAAAAATCGACACTCTTGCCAGGAATCTGATCCGCCTGTCCGGCTACAAACCTGATGAGGACATCAAAATTGAATATGTGGGACTCCGCCCCGGCGAGAAGTTATTCGAAGAAAAACTGATGGCGGAAGAGGGAATGAAGAAAACGGACAATGAACTGATCCATATCGGAAAGCCGATTCCCTTCGACACAGGCATTTTTCTGAAGCAGCTGGAGGAACTGGCAAAAGCCAGTTACGAGAATTCCGATCATATCGTAGAGATGGTGGAGAAGATTGTGCCCACATTCCATCCGGCAGGGAAGACGAAATAAGAAATAAAAGAGGAGCATCAGATAATGGATAAGGAAAAATATCTGTCAGATCCAAGGTTTAAAGGAATCAGTCCATTTGAGAATAAAATCTGGCTTTCTTCTCCGACTATGCACGGAGAAGAACAGAAATGGGTAGATGAAGCCATCCAGACTAACTGGGTTTCCACAGTAGGAGCCAATATCAATGAAGTAGAACGGATAACAGCGGAAAAAGTCGGCCGAAAACACGCGGTTGCCTTGTCCTGCGGAACTGCGGCTCTGCATCTTGCAGTAAAACTCTGCGGAGAGAAACTGTATGGACAACCGAAAGCAGGTCACGGAGTGCTTGAAGGAAAGAAAGTTTTCTGTTCGGATATGACCTTCGACGCAACTGTGAACCCTGTAGCTTATGAGGGCGGAGAAGCTGTGTTTATTGACACAGAATATGATACCTGGAATATGGATCCGGATGCTCTTGAAAAAGCATTTGAAATCTATCCGGACGTTAAGCTGATTGTCGTGGCACATTTGTATGGTACTCCCGGAAAAATAGGGCAGATCAGAAAAATAGCAGACAAGCATAATGCGTTGATCGTGGAAGATGCAGCAGAGTCTTTTTGTGCGACGTATAACGGTA
>NBJMC04201__coassemble_1176_pt1 | contig 14617 bp, 15 predicted proteins | sample NBJMC04201__metabat2_high_PE_014 | metagenome-assembled genome bin NBJMC04201 | reverse complement strand
AGAGCACTTGACTTTTAATCAAGTTGTCCGGGGTTCGAATCCCCGATGCCTCATTGAACCGCAGATTTCTGGTTTCAGAGATTTGCGGTTTTTCTTTCATAAGATCAGCGGTTATGGCGGAATTGGCAGACGCGCCAGATTTAGGTTCTGGTGTCTACGACGTGCAGGTTCAAGTCCTGTTAACCGCATTAAACATCATGCAGAGTGATACTATAATGCAAAAGCCCCCGTATTTCTACGAGGGCTAAAATAATGGCGGTAAACGGATTTATATTACAAAAACAAAGCGGGTAACTAAGTTACCCGCAGCTATTTGAATGAAATAGGTGGGTGACAATCCACATCTCCAACAAGGGCGACGGCCGCCTGTTCCGTCCTCTGCTTTCATTCAATATAGTTTATGTTTTTGTAACCTTATTATACAATAGTTCATTTATTTGTCAAGTTTTTTCAAAGTACCCTTTTCAATATAACGTTCCGCGTTACATGTACTTAAAAGATGGAGAGTTTTCGCGTAACAGTTTCCATACGGACTTATTTTTACTGCTACACGGATATATTCACCGTGTACTTCGTATAATCGGACGAATAGAATGGATGCATCATGAGGGTTTTGACCCACGTAATCCGGTTTCTTAATAATATCTTCTATATCACAAAAATATTTTTCATACTCATATGGGTGACGCTGCTTTATGTGTTCGACATTAGAATCGCCAATATAGATTGGAGTTCCACAGCAAATATCCAATTCTAACAAATCTATAATCTTTTGAGAAAACTCCCCGATTCTTTTTCGTGCCATAAGTGCATCACCCTCTTTCTTTGAAATCTGCTTTTTATAGTTGAGATATTCTTTTGGCCGGATTGAACTGGCAGGGAAATAAACGATGTTGAGATTACAGATACCGTATCTCCCCGCGGATGCCTTTTCTGTCGTCCGCCGTAAGCACCGCATAGCTGGGCTTGCGGCCCTGCTGTCTGGGGTATGAAAGGCTCCCGGGATTCAGGAGAAGGAAGCCTTTTTTCATTTTAAGAACAGGACGGTGGGTATGGCCGAAGAATACGCCGTCCAGATTACGGGAACGGGCTTCATCTTCGATTCCGGCCAGTTCCATGGACACGCCGTAGTAATGTCCGTGGGTGACCAGGAAGTTATGCCCGGCAATGGAAACAACATCTTCTCTTGGAAGGTCGGAGAAGAAATCATTATTGCCTGAAACAATACAGCAGGGACACTCTGCCAGTGCCTCTATGTAGTCCTCCCTGCCCTCAACATCTCCGCAGTGTATCAGCATGTCGAAGGGACGTTCCCTTTCCACGGCCTTTTCAAGACCGTTGTCGCGGCCATGGGTATCGCTTACTACAAGAATTTTCATCTCAGCTCGTCCTTGATAGCCTTAAGAGCCTTCCCTCGGTGGCTGATTTTATTCTTTTCTTCCATAGACAGTTCTGCGGAGGTGCAGCCGTATTCCGGAAGATAGAAGATGGGATCATATCCGAAGCCGTTTTCGCCTTTTTCTTCATAACCGATGCGTCCCTCCATAGTGGCCCGGACGGTTTTCATGGTTCCGTCAGGGAAAGCGGCTGCAATTGCGCAGACAAATCGGGCGGTTCGCTTCTCGTCGGGAACGCCGTTCAGCCTTTCGATGAGATTGGCATTTTTGATCCGGTAGGAAGTGTCCTCGCCCATATAGCGGGCAGAATAAATTCCCGGTTCTTTATTCAGGTAATCAATTTCCAGCCCGGAGTCATCTGCCAGAACGATCTCCCCGGTGAGACTGCAGACAGTCCTGGCTTTAATCTGTGCATTTTCCTCAAAGGTTTTTCCGTCTTCCACAATATCCGCCTGGATACCGGCATCTTTAAGGGAGAGGAGTTCAATATCCAGATCCCCCAGGATCTCGCGGATCTCTTTCATTTTTCCCTGATTGCCGGTTGCAAAGATTACTTTTCTCATACCTGATGTTCCCTCCTTGGGGGCTTTGGCCCCAGAAACTGATAGTAATAGGTTTTCAGCATTCCATTATATATTTTGCGGTTTTTGTCTGCTTTTCTTCCAATGTCCCGCTCCGCATTCTCATAGGAAGTGATCAGATACATGGACCACTTGTCCAGATGGCGGAAACTCTCGCCGATCTCCTGATAGAGCCGTGGAAGTTCCGCCTTTTCCTCCAGACGCTCTCCATAGGGCGGGTTGGTGATCACGAAACCATAGGGCTTCGGGTGACGGAGATCCTTCACGGCACGCTGCTGGAAGTGGATCAGCCTGTCCACTCCTGCCGATCTGGCATTAGCCCTCGCGGCCTTAATGGCTTCCGGATCGATATCGTATCCCTGGATATCTGTTTCGATATTCAGGTTCACATTTTCCTCTGCTTCCTCCACGGCGTCGTACCAGTGGCGGCGGGGAACGAGATGTTTCCAGTCCTCAGCCAGAAAAGAACGGTTCATTCCGGGGGCAATGCCGGCGGCCATCATGGCGGCTTCGATGGGGAAAGTGCCGCTGCCGCAGAAGGGATCCACCAGGATGCGGTCTCCCCGCCAGGGAGTGAGCATGATAAGGGCGGAGGCAAGCGTCTCTGTGATGGGGGCCTTCACCGTCATCTGCCGGTAGCCCCTTTTGTGCAGGGAAATCCCGGTGGTGTCGATCCCGATGGTGGCGGTGTCCTTCATGAAGGCGACCCGGATGGGAAAACTCGCCCCGTCTTCCGGGAACCAGGAAATACCGTACACACCTTTCAGCCGCTCCACGATCGCCTTTTTCATGATAGACTGGATATCCGAGGGACTGAAAAGAGCGCTTTTAACAGAGTTGGCTTTTGCCACCCAGAATTTTCCGTCTTTTGGGATATAATTTTCCCAGGGAAGGGCTTTGGTCTTTTCAAAGAGCTCGTCAAAAGTGACGGCTTTAAACTCGCCTGCTTTCAGAAGGATGCGCTCCGGCGTGCGGAGAAAAATGTTGGCCTGGGCGATTCCGGCGGCGTCAGCCAGAAAGGTTACCTTTCCGTCCTCCACCCGGCTGATTTCGTAGCCCAGATCCAGTATTTCACGCTTCAGCACCGCTTCCATGCCGAAGTGGCAGGGGGCGATCAGTTCCATTAAATTCATGGCAGCCTCATTTCTCTGACGTTCTCTCCGTCAAAAGTTTTTATTGTAAATAAGCCGTTTTCATATATGCCGTATGTGGGCGGGTTTCCCTCCTTGGGGATGGACACAGAGCCCGGATTCAGAAGGATATAGTTCTTTTTCTGTTCCGCGGTGAGCACATGGGTGTGTCCGTGGATCAGAATGTCTCCGTTCTGCAAAGGGGGAAGATTGTCCTTATTATATATGTGTCCGTGGGTGGCGTAAAAAGTTTTTCCTTCAATAGAAAGTATGCAGTAATCCGCCATAACGGGAAAGTCGAGGACCATCTGATCCACCTCGGCCTCACAGTTGCCTCTGACGGCATAGATCTGTTCCTTTATTCCGTTGAGCATGGGGATGACTTCTTTGGGAGCATAATCCTTCGGAAGGTCGTTTCGCGGTCCGTGGTAAAGCAGGTCGCCTAAGAGGACCAGCCGGTCAGCCTGCTCTTTTTTGTATGCATCCAGCATTTTGCGGCAGTAGTACGCCGATCCATGGATGTCCGATGCAAACATGTATTTCATTGATTTCCTCCTTTGCGCTTTTGCGGCGCGGAATTCCTGTTTCTTTATTACAGACGGGAGATTTTCCTCCCGCCTTTGTGCACTGACGCTGTGTTTCTTTTCTACCTTAACATGGTTATCGGGAAATTACAAGATTTCTTCCCCGGTACGCTTCAAAACCGCCGATCACAGACCTGGTCCGGTATCCTTTCCGTACGAACAGCCTGGCGGCGGCCATACTCGCCCCGCCCCGGCCGCAGTAGAAGATGAGGGTTTTTCCCCGGGGGAAATGTTCCTCCCCGGTCAGTTCGCCGTAGGGATAACTGAGGGCGCCTGTGATATGACTTTTCCGGTAAGAGTCCCGGTCTCTCAGATCTATGATAAGGGCGTCCGGACGGCCCACATAATAATCCAGCATTTTCGCGGAAATGGTTTCAATGGAAAACATGAGATATCCTTTTTTATTTATAATATGAAACTTTTTCCTGAAAGTCAGAACAACAGGCTTGGGGGTGCTGATCGCTTTTGCCTTCGGTCTTTCCATTGTTGCAATGGCATACTCCATCGGAAATGTTTCCGGATGTCATATCAATCCGGCCGTATCCTTCGGTATGCTGGTAGCAGGTAAGATGGAAGTAAAGGACTTCATCGGCTACGTGATCGCACAGTTCCTTGGCGGCATCGTTGGCGCAGGAATCCTGGCTGTCGCAATCTGCCTTGGCGTTGTGTTCAGGGAGGCGATCTTCCAGAAAGATTCTATTTTTAATTACATTGTTGACGGCGGCTGGGAAAAAGGCGTGAACATCTTTGCCATTACAGCCAGCATTATGATCATAGCCGTTGTTATGACCGGAACGGAGATCGTGAAGAGAATCCTGAAGCTCCTCGCTTCCGTGTTCGGGGCAAGAGGAGAGACGGTCTGCCGTCTGATCAGCAGCTTCATTAAATATGTCGCCATCGTTGCCATGCTGTATTACTGCTTCGCTCTCTTCGGAGTAGATACGGCGACCCTGCTGGCGTCAGCCGGAATCCTCTCTATCGCCATCAGCCTTGGCGCCAAGGATATGGTGGGAGATATCCTGGCAGGACTGTTTATCATCTTTGAGGGCGAGTTCCGTGTGGGCGATATCGTCATGATCGGAGACTGGAGAGGAACGGTACTGGAGATCGGCGTGAGAACAACGAAGATCGAGGACGGTTCCAAGAACATCAAGATCATCCGCAACAGCAATGTTACAGACGTTATCAATATGACGAAGCGTTCTTCCTATGCGTTCTGCGACGACTATCTGAAGCCGGAGCTTCCCCAGACCATGAGCTGTACAGTAAAGAGCGCTCTGAATATCCATTCCGGCGCAGGCGCCGACACACCGGTGATCGGTACGCTGAAGCATGGAGACAAGATCAAAGTAAGCGCAGACGAGAATGACTGGCTGCGTTTCACCATGGAAGACGGAACCATCGGCTACGTGTGGGACGAGTACATGGCGGTAGTAGAATAAAGACAGAAAAGGACTCCGCCTGGGCGGGGTCCTTTTTGTGCGAGTGCGACCGGCAGGCAGCCGCCATGCCTGCATGAGCGGATATTTGCCGGGCAACGCGTATTGTTAAGAAGAAGGGAGAAGTTTGGTTCAGGTTCCGTTTTCAGTATCTGTCGTAGGAGCTGTCCTGGTCGTAGGAACCGGATGTCTTGCTCTTAGAGCTGTTTCTGGAACTGTTTTTGGAGCTGTTTTTTCCGCAGTTCTGAGAGTCCATGGCGTTTTTGCCGGACGACTGGTTCATGCTGCGGTTTGTGTTTTTGCTGTCTGTTTCATGATTTTTTGCCATTTGATATTCCTCCTGGTGTAATCTGTCTGCCGTGCTTTCCTTATATGTGAAACCGGCAGGTTATTTATTACGTTGTCTAGTATTTCCGGCGGGCGGGAAAATATACAGAAAACAGAAAATAAAAAAATAGAAAAATTTTTAAATGTGTTATACTTATATTGCCGGGATTGTGAAAGTGCAGAGATGGAAACGATCCATAGGCATTACTATCAACAGGAAGAAATCAGGTGACGTACATGAGTTATATCGCAGATTTGCATATTCATTCCCGCTATTCCAGAGCCACCAGCAAGGAGGGCACTCCGGAGCATCTGGATCTCTGGGCGAGGAAGAAAGGAATATCCATAGTGGGAACCGGGGACTTCACGCATCCTCAGTGGCGGCAGGAGCTTGAGGAGAGGCTGGAACCCGCGGAGGACGGTCTCTACAGACTGAAGCGGGAATATGTCCTGGAAGACGCCGGGCAATATGCAGAAGACGCGCCCCGTTTCGTAGTATCGGGGGAGATCAGCTCTATTTATAAGAAAAACGGAAAGACGAGGAAGGTACATAACGTGATCCTCCTTCCGGGGCTTGAGGAGGCAGAAAGGCTTTCAAAGAAACTGGAGACCATCGGGAACATCCATTCCGACGGGAGGCCGATCCTGGGACTGGACTGCCGGGATCTCCTGGAGATCATGCTGGACGTCTGCCCGGAGGGGATCCTGATACCGGCCCATATCTGGACGCCTCATTTCTCTCTCTTCGGGGCTTTCTCCGGATTTGATACCATTGAGGAATGTTTCGAAGATCTGACGCCCTGTATCCATGCGCTGGAGACAGGCCTGTCCTCAGATCCGCCTATGAACCGGAGGTGGTCGGCGCTGGACCGTTTCCATCTGATCTCCAACTCGGACGCCCATTCTCCGGCGAAGCTGGGACGGGAGGCGAATCTTCTGGATATCCCGCTGTCCTATCAGGGATTGTCCGACGCCGTACAGAAAGGCGAAGGGCTTACAGGAACCATTGAATTTTTTCCGGAAGAGGGAAAATATCATTTTGACGGACACCGGAAATGCCATATCTGTCTCAGTCCGGCCGAGGCGGAGAAATATCAGGGGAAATGCCCGGTCTGCGGAAAGAAGCTGACTACCGGCGTGGATCACAGGATCGTGCAGCTGGCCGACAGAGAAGAAGGGATCATGGGAGAAACGGGAAGGCCTTTTGAAAGCCTGATCCCTCTTGCGGAGGTCATTGCGTCTGCCGTGGGGAAATCTGCTTCCAGTAAGAAGGTTCAGCAGCAGTATGAAGAGATGCTCACTGTCCTGGGTAATGAATTTCAGATCCTGCGGGAAGTGCCTGTGGAGGATATCCGCGCTTCCTTCGGCTATATGACAGCGGAAGGGATACGCAGGCTGCGCGCCGGTCAGGTGAGGAAGAATCCGGGCTTCGACGGCGAATACGGGGTTATCAGCCTTTTTGATCCTGACGAGACCGAAAATCCCTGGGGACAGATGGATTTTTTTGAGATGATCGGCGCATCTGATAACAGGGAGGAAAAGGATAAGGCTCCGAGGACGGCGGAGAGGAAAAACGATGGGGAAGAAACCGGAGGGGGGCAGACGGCTGTTTCTGCCCGCGATGAGCTGAACGACGGACAGCGTACGGCGGCTGAGACGCCGGAGCGCGTCATGGCAGTGATCGCGGGACCGGGAACCGGAAAGACGAAAACTCTGACGGCCAGGATACAGTATCTTCTGGAAACCCGCAAGGTGAAGCCCTCGGAGATCACCGCGGTTACCTTTACCAATCTCGCGGCAAAAGAACTGAAAGAAAGACTGGAACATGCCGTGGGAGGAAGGAAAAGCCTGTCGCGGCTCCAGGTGGGAACCTTTCACGGAATCTGTCTGGAACTGCTTAAGAAAAGCGGCAGACAGGTGCGGATCGTCCCGGAAGAGGAAAGAAAGGAGATCGCCGGGGAGATCTGCCGGGAATATGGACTGGATCTGCCGGCGAAGGAGTTTCTGCGGGAGGTTTCCCTCTGGAAAACCGGAGACGGCGCAGGCGGAGTTCAGAAGGAGACAGGGAACGGCACGGTTTCCTCTGAGGCGCTGGAATCCTATCAGAAAAAAATGAGGGACAGAGCCGGATATGATTTCGACGATCTTCTGCTGGAGGTACTGGAGCTTTTTGAGAAAGAGGAAATAACGGAAGGCGGGAAATGTTTCCGGTATCTTCTGGTGGATGAATTTCAGGATATCAGTCCTCTGCAGTACAGACTTATAAAGGAGTGGAATAAAAACGGGAGGGAGCTTTTTGTCATAGGCGATCCGGATCAGTCTATTTATGGATTCAGGGGATCGGACGCAGGATGTTTTGCACATATGAAAACGGATTTTCCGGATATGCGGGTGATCGCGCTGACGGAAAATTACAGGAGTACAGGGAAAATACTTGGCGGAGCCATAAGCGTAGTATCCCATAACGTAGGGCAGGAGCGGATTCTGCATTCCCACAGGGGGGACGGGGTTCCGGTGAGGATCGTGGAGGCGCCGTCCAAAATGAGCGAGGCTGTCTTCGCTGCGAAGGAGATTACCCGGCTGATCGGCGGTATCGATATGCTGGACGCGGATCGGAGAGAACCGGAGGACGCACAGAAAAAGAACCGGAGTTTCCGGGATATCGCCATTCTCTACCGTACGCATTATCAGGCGCGGCTTCTTGAGAAAACTCTGAGCCAGGAAGGGATTCCTTATGTGGTAAACGGACGGGAAGATTTTCTGGAGCAGCCGGAAGTGCGGGGAACCGTCAGCTTCTTTCTTTCACTGCTTTATCCTGAAGAAAGCGGATACAGGGAAGAAGCGGTAAAACTTCTATGGGGCGCCATGGATGAAAAGGTTGCGGATAAGCTCTATGAACAGTCCGCTGAGAAATACGGAAAGATATGGAAAAAAACAGGCCCCAGGAAACTTCTGGAGGAATGGATCCGGGATACAGACCGGGCAGAAGACAAAAACATGAAAATGCTTGCGGACATGGCTGTGATGTATACCAGAACGCCGGAATTTTTGGAAGCTCTTTCTATGGGAGAAGAAGGGGATCTGAAGCGGTGCGGCGGCAGGTCTTATTCCGCGGATACGGTACAGCTTATGACGCTGCACGGTTCCAAAGGGCTGGAATTTCCGGTTGTGCTTATATACGGTGCGGGCAGAGGCGAGATACCGCCGGAAAGTGAAAAGCATCCGTCGGATACCGAAGAAGAGAGAAGGCTCTTCTATGTGGGTATGACGAGGGCAAAAGATGAACTGATCGTCAGCTATACCGGCGAGCCGTCCATGTTTATCGGCGAACTGAATGAAAAATATATGGAAAAAGAAAATACCGGAAAAGAAAGAAAACAGCAGGATGCTGTGCAGATGAGTCTCTTTGATTTTATGTAAACATTTTTGCAGAAATAAGAAAAAAATTTATTGCTTTTTTTTCCAGTTTATATTATAATTTAACCTGTAAAAAGAATTTACCCTTCAAAAATTTTTTTTACATAACCCCTTATTTAATTATTTATACTCCCCTCGAAAGACCCGATAGCTCCCCTATCGGGTCTTTCACTGAATAAAAATAACTTCAGGGAAGAACAGTGTTTTTCCCGTGCAGATATGCGGAAAGGAGAACATGGAGATGGACGTCCGGGAGTTCCAGGAAAAACTAAAGGAAATACAGGAAACTGCCCGCAGTCAGGGCGGAAGCCTTAAGGCGGAACAGATCCGTGAGACTTTCGGGAACGCGGGACTGGACAGCAGCCAGCAGGCGGGTGTTCTCCGTTATCTCACATCGCAGGGAATTTCCATAGAAGGCGCAGACGCCGGGAAAGATAAAGAGCAGCAGGAAGAGAGACAGGCGGCGCCTCTGACGGAAGAGGAGAAGGCGTATTTCCGTGAATATATGGACGGCCTTCCCAGGGAAGAAGGAGAAGAGGACAGAGAAGCTCTTTTTGCGAAGCTTGCCGGGGGAAGCAGAGAAGCTTCACAGCGTCTGGCGGCGCTGTACATGAAAGAGGCCGCCCGTCTGGCGGCGGAGATGAATACGGAGGAGATCTTTATCGCGGATATGATCCAGGAGGCAAATCTGGCGCTGATGCAGGCGCTGGAAAACGCGGGATCAGTGCTGAGGGACGAAGAATGGCTTCTGGCCGAGATCCGGAAAGGGCTGGAAGAGGTCTGCCGGGAGCAGAAGCAACAGAAGTTTCGGGACGACAGCCTGGTGGCGAGAGTCGAGAAACTGGAAAGTGCGGTAAGAGAACTTTCGGACGATGAAGACGACGCCAGAAACGCTTTCAGTATTAACGAGCTGGCGATCATTCTGGATATGGATGTGGAGGAGATCCGCGATACCCTGCGGCTTACAGGCGACGATAAGTAAGCGGCGTTTTGTGACGGCGGGACTGCTTTACGAAACTGTTATTATGTGGTAGAATTGCAGAAACGGGAGGTGTTGCAATGCAGATCAGAGAATCGGCAGAGGATTATCTGGAATCGATCCTTGTACTGTCCCAGAAGGGCGGCGGGGTGCGTTCCGTGGATATCGCGGCGAGACTTGGCGTATCCAAGCCCAGCGTGAGCCACGCGATGAAGCTGTTAAGAGAAGACGGATATATTGCCATGGACAGGTACGGAACAGTGACTCTCCTTGAGAAAGGCGCGGAGATTGCCAACAGGATCTATGAGCGCCACACAGTTCTCACGAAGATGCTGGAAGGACTGGGAGTGCCTTCCGACATTGCCAGAGCGGACGCCTGCAAGATGGAACATGATATCAGTCCGGAGAGCTTTGAGAGGATCAAACAGCATCTTAAAGACAAAGGCGAGATCAGATAGATCATCATAAGAGTAAAAGGGAACCCCTGACTGCCGGAGACGGCGGCCAGGGGTTCTGTATGTTATATGTCCGGACAGTTTCTGCCTGAGAGGATCATCTGTTGCTGCCGGGGATATCAGTTCTGCCCGGAAGCTGGGCCAGCACAATGGCGGCAAACATGATGACACAGCCGGCGATCTCACGGCCGCTCAGCCTCTGCCCCAGGATGATCCAGCCTGCCAGTACGGAGATACAGGATTCCAGGCTGAGGATCAAAGACGCGACGGTGGGGTTCATTCCCTTCTGGCCGATGATCTGCAGAGTGTAGGCGACGCCGCAGGACAGGACGCCGGCATAGAGAACAGGAACCCAGGCCGCAAGCAGACTGGAGATTCGGGGATTCTCCAGAAGGAGAGCCGGGATGCCGGACAGAACGCCGCACACGGCGAACTGGATGCAGGACATTTTCACTCCGTCGGTGAGAGGTGAAAAGTGATCGATCACCAGAATATGCAGGGAGAAAAATACTGCGCAGATAAGTACGAGAAAATCTCCCTTTCCCACAGAAAAACCGTCTTTGATACAGAGAAGATACAGCCCGGCAAGAGCCAGCACGACGGCAGCCCAGATAAAAGAGCTGCATTTTTTTCCGAGAAAGAGTCCGATAACGGGAACGATCACAATGTAGCAGGCGGTAATGAATCCGGCCTTGCCCACTGTGGTATATTTGATCCCGAACTGCTGAAAATTACTGGCAAGACAAAGAAGAACCCCGCAGGCGCATCCTCCTGTGATGAGGACGCGGAGCTGCGCTCTTCTTTGCTCTGCGGAAATTTCCTCCTGTTTCTTTCCTCGGTTCAGAAACCAGATAACAGGAAGGAGCACCGCCGCGCCGATCAGGTTTCGGGCGGCGTTGAAAGTGAATCCTCCTATATAATCCATGCTCACGCTCTGGGCTACGAAAGCCACGCCCCATATGGCGGCGGTGAGAAGCAGGATCAGAGAATTTTTCAGTTTGATCTGTGATGTCTTCATTTGTAGTCTCCTCGTCCGCATATTTATGCGGAATTTTTTATTTCACAGGATATCCTTTGTGCTGACGCGCCAAAATGCCGGATACCCTGTGGTGTTTGCTTTTTGGCGGATTTTTTCAGAAGAGTTTCTCTCCGCAGACATATTTTCCGGCGATACAGCGCTCGTCGCCGATATAGGCCAGGCGTTCCAGCCGTTCTCCGGCGGTAAGCGTTCCGGGATAAGCCCAGAAACTGTCGTCCAGGATCAGAGCGTCGAAGTCATATCCTTCAAGGAAAGCGCCGGTACTTCCGAAAAAGCTGCCGCCTCCCGCGGACGCCAGATAAAAGGCCTCGGCAAAGGAGAGGGCTTTCTGTGAATCGTCAGCCAGCCGCCAGCGGAGTTTGGAAACCTGCACGGCGTCAGCCGCGGTACGCAGCATGGAAAGGGAATGGCCTCCGGCGATGTCGGTGCCAAGTCCCATATTCAGCCCCTTTTCCATAAATCGCCGCACGGGAGCGATCCCGGAAGAAAGATTGGTGTTGGACTGCGGGCAGTGGGCCACATAGACGCCCCGCTGTTTCATCAGGGCGATTTCCTCTTCTGAGGAGTGGACGCAGTGCGCCATGATCGTGGGGCAGCCTTCTCCTCCGAAGAGCCCGAAACGGTCGTAGGCTGCTCCGTAGAACTCCGAATCCGGACAGAGGTCTTTTACCCAGGCGGCTTCCCCTGGATTTTCCGAAAGATGGGACTGTACAGGAAGGCGGTAATTTTTCTGGATGACGGAGAGCTCCGTCATCAGTTCATCCGAACAGGAGGGGATGAAGCGGGGCGTCAGGATGGGCCGGACGTTCCGGTATTTTCCCCGGGTGTCCTCAAGCCAGCGCACCGTCGCTCTGGCAGAGCTTTCAGCGCTTTCTTCCTGAAGATCACTGGGACCGTTGCGGTCCATATTGACTTTGCCGATATATGCTTTTATACCTGTCTCTTCTGTCAGATCCATAAGAAGTTCCGTTGCTTCCACATGGAGCGTACCGAAAATGCAGGCTCTGGTGGTGAAGCTCCTTTTCAGATCGTCTGCGAAGATACGGTAGGCTTTTCCGGCGTACTCCAGGTCGGCGTACCGGGCTTCTTCCGGAAAGGTAACTGTGTCCAGCCAGTCCAGAAGCTCCAGATCCATATGTGTTCCCCGGAAGCTGTACTGGGGCGCGTGGAGATGGAGATCGGTGAGACCGGGAATGATGAGGGAGTTTCCGGCGTCTGTACAGGGGATTCCCCGGAACCGTTCCGGAAGTTCTCTGTAAACGCCTGCGCATTTACCGTTCTCGCAGATCACATAAGCATTTTCTTCGGAAATCAGATGGCCTGGGTCCGCGCTGAAGCATATGCTGCCCTTAAGGGCGAATGTCTTTGGATTTGTCATTTTGCCGCCTCCATTTCTGTGCTGTATTTTCGGCTGCTTTTATGGGACGGATACGCGATTCCGTCCCGGCATCATTAATTATATGGGTATGGATTTTATCTGTCAAATCAAATAAAGAGGAAATATACTGGCGTGAAAGAGAAATCCGTGATAGAATGACTGATATTACGACAGGGAGGTGTCTGACGGAAGTGGATAAAAAACAAATGAAAAGCATTATGCTGCTGATCCTCTTTACAGTAATGCTGTATGTGGGGCTGCAGAATATAGATGTGGTGCTGGGAGTGCTGGGGACCATGATCGGACTGGTGTTTCCCTTCATCCTGGGCGGAGGTATCGCCTTTGTGCTGAATGTTCCCATGAGTTTTCTGGAGAGGAATATTTTCGGCAGAGGCAGGCTGAAGGACAGCCGGAGAGCGGCGAAAGCGGCTCGGCCGGTAAGTCTCATCCTGGCCCTTCTTCTGGTGATCCTGATCATTATGATAGCGGGCTTTGTGATCCTGCCGGAGCTGGGCAATACCGTTATGGGACTGGGGAAAGGCATTGAGACAGGGATCCGGAATCTGCAGATCTGGATCGACAGCACGTTCCAGAATAATTCCGCTATTGTAGAATGGGCGAATTCTCTGGAGATCGAGCCGCAGAAGATGGTGGATTCCATTATGGGAGTTCTGCAGAACGGCGTAAATAATATTCTTTCTTCTGCCGTTACGGTGACAGTGGGGATCGCCAACACAGCAATGAACGCCAGTATCGCTTTTGTGTTCGCATGCTATATCCTGATACAGAAGGAGAAGCTGATGATTCAGGCGAAGAAGGCCCTCTTTGCCCTTCTTCCGGAGAAGACTGTGGAATATCTGCTTCATGTATGCACGTTGGCAAACAATACTTTTTCCCGCTTTGTTACGGGACAGTGTATTGAAGCAGTGATCCTGGGAACCATGTTCTTTGTAGCCATGACGGTCTTCCAGTTCCCATACGCCATGCTGGTGGGGGTGCTGATCGCCTTTACCGCTCTCATCCCCATTTTCGGTGCATTTATCGGATGCGTGATCAGCGCGCTTTTGATCCTTCTGGTAAGCCCGATGAAGGCGCTTTTGTTCCTGATCCTGTTCCTTGTGCTGCAGCAGATCGAGGGAAACCTGATCTATCCCCATGTGGTGGGCGGTTCGGTGGGCCTTCCTTCCGTCTGGGTGCTGGTGGCGGTTACTGTGGGCGGCAGCCTTATGGGAGTTGCGGGAATGCTGATCTTCATTCCCCTTGTTTCGGTAATCTACGCCCTGTTCCGGGAGTGGATGTATAAGAGTCTGAAGAAAAAAGGAGTTCAGGTGGAATGACCTGAACTCCTATTTTTTATTGCCTTTCATAAAACTGTAGTTTTCATCCTCCCGGGCGGATTTTTGCAGCGTTTCTTTCAGATGAGCGGCAAATTCCGGACTGATTGGTTTAAACTCCATATTTTTCAGTTTTTCTGTCATGAAGCGGGCTTTTTCCATATTGCCGTCCTCGATGGCCCAGAGCTGGATATTCTGCATGGCGATTTCCAGGACGTTGTGTTCCTGGAAGAGCAGTTCTTCATATGCTCTGTAAGCGTCGTCTGTTTTTCCCTGCTTCCGGTAAAGCCGTTCGCTGTTGGGATACCGGGCGATCTTTTTCTTTACGAACTGAAAAATATCTTCATAGCTTTCTTCTTTCTGGAATTTTTTATCTACTTCCTGCACGATCTGATTGATTTCTTCCTGAGAAACATCCTCCTGAAAGGACAGGAGAATGTCAGGGGTGATCTCCAGAAGGCGGGCGACAGGCGCCAGCATGGAGATGTCGGGGAGCGATGAACCCGTTTCCCTTAGTTAAAGATATTGTTGGGTATCTCAAGATGTGTCATTCGATT
>NBJMC04201__coassemble_925_pt1 | contig 18070 bp, 17 predicted proteins | sample NBJMC04201__metabat2_high_PE_014 | metagenome-assembled genome bin NBJMC04201 | reverse complement strand
AAAAATGTGTGCAGCACCATGATGGCCTGCGTGGCGATCATGGGCCTTTCAGTGGTGATGTGGTCTCTGTTTGGCTATTCCCTTTCCTTTGGCGGGAATTATGGAGGAGTCATCGGAGATCTCAGATGGTTCGGACTTGGCGGAGTGGGAATGGAGCCGGGCGCATACGCCCCGACGATCCCTCATCTGGTATTCTGCGCCTTTCAGATGATGTTCGCCATGATCACGCCGGCGCTCATTACAGGAGCCCTGGTAGGGAGAATGAAGTTTAAGGCCCTGTTTCTCTTTGTGGCGTTCTGGTCTCTGATCGTGTATTATCCCCTGGCGCATATGGTCTGGGGACAGGGAGGATTCCTTGCCTCCATCGGATCCGTGGACTTCGCCGGAGGCAACGTGGTGCATATCAGTTCGGGAGTCAGCGCCCTGACCCTTGCCATTATTCTGGGAAGACGGAAGGGCTATGAATTTACGACTTACCGTATACATAATATCCCGTTTGTGGTTCTGGGAGCATCCATGCTCTGGTTCGGCTGGTTCGGTTTCAACGCCGGAAGCGCTCTGGAGGCAAACGGTCTTGCGGCCCATGCCTTTATGACTTCCGCCATATCTTCCGCCTGCGCGCTTCTTTCCTGGATGCTGATCGATGTGATAAAGAGCGGGAAGCCTACGCTTGTGGGCGCGTCTACAGGTCTTGTGGTAGGCCTTGTGGCGATCACTCCGGGAGCGGGGTTCGTACCGGTCTGGTCTTCGTTCATCATTGGTTTTCTGGTAAGCCCGATCTGTTATTTCGGAGTGGCGCTGGTGAAGAAAAAACTGAAAATAGACGATGCTCTGGACGCTTTTGGCTGTCATGGCATTGGAGGGATCTGGGGCGGCCTGGCTACCGGGATCTTTGCGGATCAGTCAGTGAACAGCGCGGCAAGATGGAGCGGCCTTGTTTTCGGAGAATATCAGCTGTTTCTGGCTCAGGTGGCCGGCATACTGGTGACAATTGCAGTGGCTGTCGTGGGAACGCTCATCTGCGCGGCGGTGGTAAGAATATTTACTCCTCTCCGGGTAACCCAGAAGGAGGAACAGATCGGCCTGGATATTTCCCAGCATGGAGAAAGCGCGTATCCCAGCTTTAACGGTCTGGATCAGTAGAGGAGGATGGACATATGATGATAAAAATTGAAGCCATTGTGCGGGAAGAAAAATTCGAGGATGTGAAACAGGCGCTGAACGATATCGGCGTAAACGGGATCACAGTCTCCCAGGTGATGGGCTGCGGTATTCAAAGAGGATATAAAGAAATTGTCAGAGGAATGCAGGTGGATATGCAGATGCAGCCCAAACTGAAATTCGAGATCGTGGTTTCCTCAGAGGAATGGGAGAAAAAAACGGTGGAGGCAATACGGGAATCCGCTTATACAGGAGAAGTGGGAGACGGAAAGATATTTACTTATGAGATACGTTCCGTGCTGAAGATCAGGACAGGAGAAACAGGATACGACGCGATACAGGCGACTGACTGAAATGTTCACATTTTTATCATAAATCTCTGTTATGATTATCTGGTAAAGAAAAAATAGACCCTGTACACAGGAGGGATCTGTGTTTATAATAATTTACAGATATTTAGACGGAGGAAGAACATATGGATACTCTGAAAATTCTTGTTGTAGATGATGAAAGCAGGATGCGGAAACTGGTGAAGGACTTCCTTGTTAAGAAAAATTTCCAGGTACTGGAAGCCGGGGACGGCGAGGCTGCCATGGATTTGTTTTATAAGGAAAAGGATATCGCGCTTGTCATTCTTGACGTGATGATGCCGAAGATGGACGGCTGGGAGGTATGCCGCGAGATCAGGAAAAACTCCAAGGTACCGATCATTATGCTCACTGCCAGAGGGGACGAGAGAGACGAACTTCTTGGTTTTGACCTGGGAGTGGATGAGTATATCTCAAAACCGTTCAGTCCAAAGATTCTTGTGGCCAGAGTGGAAGCCATCCTGCGGAGAACAGGCCAGGACATGGCGGAGAACATTCTTTCCGCGGGCGGTATTGTGATCGATAAAGCCGCCCATCAGGCAACCGTGGACGGGCGGCTGATGGAGCTGAGTTTTAAGGAATTTGAACTTCTTACCTATTTCCTGGAGAATGAAGGGATCGCTCTCTCAAGAGAAAAAATTCTGAATTCGGTGTGGAACTATGATTATTTCGGAGACGCCCGCACGATCGACACCCATGTAAAGAAGCTGAGAAGCAAGATGGGGGAGAAAGGCGAATATATCAAAACCGTCTGGGGCATGGGATATAAATTTGAGGTGGATGATAAATGAATGCGCTGACGGAGATGCATAAGAGCCGGAAGGCGCGGAAATTTCATCCGCTCAGACGTCAGATCGCCGCTCTTTTTATCGGCCTTCTGCTTCTGTCCCTTATCGCCATCACCATGATCAACGGGCTTTTTCTGGAAAAATACTATATTGCAAAAAAGACCGAAACTCTTACACAGACGGTCCATGCTTTCGAAGAGCTTCAGATCAGTTCCAATACGGACGGTACCTGGTCGGCGGATATTTCAGACGAGATTTACAAAAAAAGTTCTGAAAAGAATCTTTCCTGGACGATCATCACCTGGGACGGCCAGACCGTAGCGTCGATGGGGAGCAATGACGCTATGCTGGAAAACCGCCTGATCGGTTATGTTTATCAGCTGGATCAGGACAAAGGCAGGCAGAAAACGCTGGAACAGACAGACACCTATATCATTCAGCAGGTAAGCGACCGTTTTGCCGATATGGATTATGTGGAAAGCTGGGGAACCCTTTACGATAATGAATACTTTTTCCTCATACGTACCCCGCTGGAAAGTATCAGAGAGAGCGTTTCCATATCAAACGGTTTTTATCTGTATGTGGGGATCGCGATCATCGGTGTGAGCGGTCTGGCGATCTGGATCCTGACAAAGAGAATTACGAAACCGATCAGTGAGCTGACTCTGCTTTCCAGAAAAATGAGTGATCTTGATTTTGACGCGAAATATGAAAGTCATGCGGGAAACGAGATCGACGTGCTGGGAGAGAATTTTAACCGTATGTCTGAACAGCTGGAAAAGACGATCTCTGAGCTGAAATCCGCCAATAACGAGCTCCAGAAAGATATTGAGAGCAAGATCAGGATCGATCAGATGCGCCGGGAATTTCTGAATAATGTTTCCCATGAGCTGAAGACGCCCATCGCTCTGGTTCAGGGGTATGCGGAAGGACTCAAGGAAAATATTTCCGACGATCCGGAAAGCCGGGAATTTTACTGTGACGTGATCATGGACGAAGCGGCAAAGATGAATAAACTGGTCAAAAACCTCCTTACGCTGAACCAGCTGGAGGAAGGACGGGACGAGATGACCATGGAGCGCTTCGATATTGTCAGCCTGATCAGGGGCGTTCTCCAGTCCATGGATATCATGATCCGTCAGAAGGAAGCCAGGGTAAGCTTTGACGCGGATCAGCCGGTGTATGTCTGGGCGGATGAGTTTAAGATTGAGGAGGTTGTCACCAATTATGTGAGCAATGCGCTGAATCATCTGGAAGGGGAGAAAAGGATCGAGATATGTATCCATCCGGAAAAAGACAGAGTGAGAATATCTGTATTTAATACGGGTACGCCGATTCCTGAAGCGGATATCCCCAATCTCTGGAATAAATTCTACAAAGTGGATAAAGCGCGGACAAGAGAGTACGGCGGCAGCGGTATCGGTCTTTCCATTGTGAAAGCTATCATGGAAGGCCTCCATCAGGAATACGGCGTACAGAATTATGATAACGGCGTGGAATTCTGGTTTACGCTTGATACCGGGCATATGGCCGGAATACATACTGAAGGCGGCGAAGGGTAAATGCAGTACAGAATATGAGAAAAAATGACAGATGTGAAGAAATTCCTTTGCATCTGTCATTTTTTAGGGTATACTTGTTTACATGAAAAAAGACAGGATGTGTAATGATGATAGGTATTATTGATTATGACGCAGGCAATATAAAAAGTGTGGAAAAAGCGCTGATCCACCTCGGGGAGGAAGTGGTTCTTTCCCGTGATCCGGATATCCTTGCAAAGGCGGATAAAGTGATCCTTCCGGGAGTGGGAAGCTTCGGCGATTGTATGGCAAACCTTCACAAGTTTGGGCTGGTTTCCGCGATCCGGGAACTGGTAAAAAACGGCAGGCCTTTTCTTGGGATCTGCCTGGGGCTTCAGCTTCTTTTTGAGAGCAGTGAAGAAAGTCCGGGAGTGGAAGGCCTTGGTATCCTGAAAGGGAAGATCCTGAAGATCCCGTCCGCGCCGGGACTTAAGATCCCTCATATGGGATGGAACTCTCTTCATCTTCAGAATGACGGAAGACTGTTCCGGGGGATCCCGGAGGACACGTATGTATATTTTGTCCATTCCTATTATCTTCAGGCGGAGGAGCCGGAGATCGTCAGGGCGGTGACGGAATACGGCACCTGCATTCATGCCTCTGTGGAAAAAGGCAATGTGTTCGGATGTCAGTTCCATCCTGAGAAAAGCGGCGCCATGGGCCTTAAGATCCTGGAGAACTTTGCGAAGCTTGAAAGGGAGGAATGCTGAAATGTTTACAAAGAGAATTATTCCCTGTCTGGATGTGAATAAAGGCCGGGTGGTAAAGGGAGTGAATTTCATCGATCTCAAAGACGCGGGAGACCCCGTGGAGATCGCGAAGGCATATGACGCGGCCGGGGCGGATGAGCTGGTATTCCTGGATATCACAGCTTCCTGTGAGGGAAGGGATACGGTAGTGGAAATGGTGCGCCAGGTAGCTGCCAATGTGTTTATCCCTTTCACGGTCGGCGGAGGCATCCGGACTATTGACGATTTCAAAAGACTTCTCCGGGAAGGGGCGGATAAGATCTCGGTAAATTCCGCCGCCATAGACCGGCCGGAACTTATCACAGAAGCCGCGGAGAAATTTGGAAGCCAGTGTGTTGTCGTGGCTGTGGACGCCAAGAGAAGAGAAGACGGCGGCTGGAATATCTACAAGCACGGAGGCCGGCTGGACACCGGGATCGACGCCCTTGAATGGGTGAAGAAAGCAGAACGTCTGGGAGCAGGAGAAATCCTCCTTACCAGTATGGACTGCGACGGTACGAAAGCCGGATATGATATTTCGCTTACCCGGGCGGTATCGGATGCTGTTTCCATTCCAGTGATCGCGTCCGGAGGAGCCGGAACTCTGGAGCATTTTTACGAGGCGCTGACAGAAGGCGGCGCGGACGCGGCGCTTGCTGCGTCATTGTTTCATTACAAAGAACTGGAAATCCGCCAGGTAAAAGATTATCTGGCAGCGAAGGGTGTTTCCGTCCGAAGATGAAAGAGGTGAAGACATGGCTCCTTTATCCGGAGAATGGCTGGACGCGCTGAAAGATGAATTTCATCAGCCGTATTACGCCGAATTATATAAAACGATCATGCAGGAGTACAGAACGAGAAAGATTTTTCCGCCTGCAGATGAAATATTCAATGCATTTCACCTGACTCCGTTAAGCCAGGTGAAAGTCGTGATCCTGGGGCAGGATCCCTATCACAATGACGGACAGGCCCAGGGGCTGTGTTTTTCCGTGAGGGAAAACGTGGAGATCCCTCCGTCGCTTGTGAATATTTATCAGGAACTGCATGACGACCTGGGATGCTATATCCCGGATAACGGAAATCTGGAAAAATGGGCACGTCAGGGCGTGCTGCTTCTGAATACGGTACTGACGGTCAGGGCGCATCAGGCCAATTCCCACAGAGGGATCGGCTGGGAACAGTTTACAGACGCTGCGATCCGCGTGCTGAACGGGCAGGACAGACCCATTGTTTTTCTTCTCTGGGGAAGACCGGCGCAGATGAAAAAATCCATGCTGGATAATCCGCGTCACCTGATCCTGGAAGCGCCTCACCCGAGCCCGCTTTCCGCCTACAGAGGATTTTTTGGCTGCAGGCACTTCAGCAGGACCAATGATTTTCTGAGAGAAAACGGACTGGAGCCGGTAGACTGGCAGATCGAGAACAGAAGACAGGGGTAACAGTATAATATGAGTCAGAAGAACAATTTAGTAAGAAACGCATCTTTTCTGATGATCGCGGCAATGATATCCAAGATCATCGGACTGCTGTACAAAAGCCCTCTTTCCTCTATCGTGGGAAATATGGGAATGGGATATATCAGCCTTGCCCAGAATGCTTACATGATCCTTCTTATGATCGCTTCATTCAGCATTCCCCAGGCGGTATCCAAGCTGATTGCGGAGAGAGTGGCGCTCCGGGATTACCGGAACGCCCAGAAGATTTTCCGCGGCGCAATGATCTATGCGGCCGTTGTGGGCGGCGTTGTGGCGCTGATCTGTCTGTTTGGGGCAAGATTTATCATCCCCAGCAATCAGCCCAACGCGGTCCTTGCCCTGCAGATCCTTTCGCCGACGATTTTTCTGTCCGGGATTCTGGGCGTATACAGGGGGTATTTCCAGGCGTATCAGAATATGCTGCCCACATCTGTGTCGCAGATCCTGGAGCAGATTTTCAATGCGGCGGTAAGCCTTATTGCCGCATGGCTTTTCATAAAATACCTTTCCGACGGAACAGACGGACAGACTGCGAAATGGGGAGCGGCAGGTTCTACAGTGGGCACGACGGCAGGAGTGGTGATCGCCCTTTTGTTCATGCTTCTGGTGTACGGACTGAACCGGCGGGGGATCCGTATGCGTGTGTCCCGGGACAGGGCGCACAGAGAAGAATCATACGGTCAGATTCTGAAACTGATCGTCCTTATCGTATCGCCCATTATCCTCAGCGCTTTTATCTATAACGTAAACGGATACCTGAACGGCGTTCTTTATTCAGAGATTCTGGGCCGTCAGGGGGCGGACGCGGATATGCTCAGTATGATGTACGCGGAATATGCCACTTATTTTATGAGCATCATCAATATTCCCCTTACTCTGTCCAGCGCGGCGCCTACATCCATGATCCCGGAGATTTCCGCGCTCTATGCGGTGGGAGATATTGAAGAAACCAGAAAAAGGATCGACCAGACTGTGCAGCTTTCCATGTTTATTTCCGTTCCCTGCGCCGTAGGTCTGGCGGCTCTTGCCCAGCCTATTGTTTCGTTCCTTTTTGGCGGGACGAACGGGGTGGCGGGAAAGCTTCTGATGCTTGGTTCTTTTACTATTCTCCTCAATGGTATGTCCAATATCTCCAATGGTGTTCTCCAGGGGATCGGACGTCCCAGGATCCCAATGATCACAGCGGCGATTGCGCTTGCGGTGGACGTGGTGGCAGTTGTTCTGCTTCTTCTTTTCACAGATCTGGGAATATATTCCCTGCTTGTGGCCATGATCATTTACGCTGTGGTTGTATGCATTTTGAATGATATCGCCATGAAGAAATATCTGCAGTATAAGAATCCGTGGAAGTACGCCTATCTGAACCCGATCCTGGCTTCTGTTCCTATGTGTGCTGCAGCGGGTCTTGTATATTACGGACTTTACAGCCTGATCCATTCCAATGCGGTATGTCTGGTCGTGGCAGTTGTTTTTGCCGCCGCGGTATATTTCCTGGCATATATTTTTCTGGAAGGTCCGTCCAGGGAGAAACTTTCCCGTATGCCAGGCGGAACATATCTTGTACGAATTGCAGATAAAGTTTTCAGAAAATAAAAAACTTTACTTTTATTATATAATGTGATAATATATTCTGTGTTGAAATATAGGCAATATATTTCAAAGGGAAGACTTAACAGAATCTGTATTCTGGATGGTCTTTCACAGAAATGCGTCTGTAGCTCAGTGGATAGAGCAGTGGTTTCCGGTACCATGTGCGGGGGTTCGATTCCCTTCAGACGTGTTTGCCCGGAACAGGGGGAAAGTTCCGGTGCGCTGTAATTTAAGGAGGACAAGAACTTGGATAATTTCAGAGAATGGTTATCTGATAACCTCCGCTATTTTATGCTTGGCGGAGTGATTCTGATAATCGTAGCTGTATTGTTCTTCGGCATCCGTGCATGTGTTGGAAGTGGGAAGGGTACTTCCGATGAAGAGCAGAATACAGTTCAGGACGACGGCCAGGGAAATGATCCTTCTTCTCCGGAAGATGATGGGGAGGCAAACGACGGGAAGAAAGAAGAAGATACGAATCCCTTGGTGGAGGGCAGTGCGGAGATCACTGCATTCATGCAGAGCTATTACAGAGCTTTAGGGGAAAGAGATATTGCGACGCTGAGGACTTTGGTCAGTGATCTGACAGCTTCCGATGAGTCCAGAATAACAAACGCCAAGGATTACATCGAGGGCTATGAGGCAGGCAGTGTCTATACGAAAAAGGGGTTGGACGAGAACTCTTATGTAGTTTATACCTGCTATGATTATATCTGCAGCGGAGTGGAGACGCCAGTTCCGTCACTTGGCTATTCCTATGTAGTGGAGGACAGCAGCCATAATTTCCAGATACTGGGAGCGGCAGATCAGAATGCGGAGATTTCTCAGTATATGGATGAACTCCTGTCAGATAAAGATGTGGAAGACTTAAGACAGGAAGTGCAGTCAGCTTATGACCAGGCACAGGTAGATGATCCTGCTCTTGCACAGTTCCTTGACGGACTGGGAGAAGATGCAGCTTCTTCTTCTGCGGCAGCCAGCGGTACGATGCTCACAGTTACAGAGGGATGTAACGTACGTGCGGGCGCAAGTTCAGACGCGGAAGTGATCGGCGGACTGGAAGCCGGAACAGAAGTTGAAAAGAAAGGCGCAGAAGGTGAATGGATCCAGATTGACTATGAAGGTCAGACGGCATATGTTCACAGCAGTCTTCTGGAATAACTAAAAAATACGGGCACAGGAATTAAGTTTCCTGTGCCCTTTAAAATTCTAATTTTTCAGAGAACCGTCGGGAAGAAGCTCATAGCTTTTTCCTGCAACAGTGATGATTCCTGTCTGCATGATCCCGTCCAGATCCATATAATATTTTTTTCCTTCATAATCCAGCCAGCCTGTATGCATCAGTCCTTCTGAATTAAAGAAATACCGCTTGCCGTCGGTATCGTTCAGCCATCCGGTATACGGGACGCCGTTAACTATGAACATCCAGTAACTGCCGTTGGAAGTCCAGACTCCGCTGGCAGCCTCCGGAGACGCTTCCCATACTGTGGGTACCGGACCGGGTGTTGAAGTGACGGTTGCCGCAGGTGTCGCAGCAGTTTCTGAAATAGTATCTGTATCCTGAGAAGAATCTTCCTGCTCAGCTACCGCGGCGTTGTTTTCGGGGGCGGGATCCTGATCATGAATGTCGCCTGAGGCGGCCAGTTCTACGGTTTCTCCCTGTATAAGTGAAGAGTGTCCGGAGGACTGCGTAAAAACAGCTGCAGAACCGAGACACAGCAGTATTGCGATCAGAAGCAGGAAAGGATTTGTCGGTTTTTTATTGCCTGGCATGTTTTTTCCTCCTTTGTATGCCTGTGGTATTTATCATACAATAATCAACATGAAAATACAAGTCTTCCGGGGATTTGCTTGTTGCGAATAACTGGAAAAAAATATATAATATAGCAATGGACAAAAATAAAAGTGTTGAAAGCAGAGAAACGATCAGAATAAATAAATATCTGAGCAGCGCCGGCGTGTGTTCCCGCCGCGAGGCCGACCGGATGATCGAAGAGGGAAGAGTCAGCGTCAACGGACGCACGGTCCTTACCGGGGAGCAGGTGGACCCTTCGGCGGAAATCTTTGTGGACGGGAAACCGGTGGGGAAGACAACAGAAAAAGTGCTTCTTCTTTTTTATAAACCAAGGGGAATTGTCAGCAGTACGAAGAAACAGCGTCAGGAAATCACAGTTACAGAATACCTGAATTATCCTGCGCGCATCTACCCTGTGGGAAGACTTGACCGCGAATCGGAAGGCCTTCTTCTTATGACGAATCAGGGCGATCTGGTAAACCGTATTATGCGCGCGGGCAATTATCACGAGAAAGAATATCTGGTCACTGTGGATCATCCATTAACGGAAAATGTCCTCAGAGGCCTGGCGGGGGGAGTCCCGATCCTGGGCACCGTCACCCGCCCCTGCGAAGTATATAAGACAGGGGAGAAAAGCTTCCGGATCATTCTCACCCAGGGCCTGAACAGGCAGATCCGCAGGATGTGTGAATATTTCGGATACCGGGTAACAGATTTAAAGAGAGTACGGATCATGAACCTGACCCTGGACGGACTCCGGCCCGGAGAATATCGGGATATCCGTCCGGAAGAATGGGAAGAATTACAGAAAAGAATCGAACATTCATCAAATGAGACAGTGACAGGAGGACGTTATGGATACAGCCCTGCAGCAGATGAAAGATCTGGTAAAAAAGCTGAACGAGGCGGCAAAAGCGTATTATCAGGAAGACCGGGAGATCATGGACAACAGAGAGTACGACGAACTGTACGACCGTCTGGAGAAAATGGAAAAAGAAACGGGGATCGTACTGGCGGACAGTCCCACCGTAAACGTAGGATACGAAGCCGTTGATTCTCTGCCCAAGGAAAACCACGAGACCCCCATGCTGTCCCTGGATAAGACCAAGGACAGGGAGGTGCTGAGAGAATTTATCGGTTCCCATAAGTCCCTTCTCTCCTGGAAAATGGACGGACTGACCATTGTGCTTACTTACGATGGAGGCGAACTTGAGAAAGCGGTGACGAGAGGGAATGGCGTCGTGGGAGAGATCATTACCAACAATGCCCGTGTATTCCGCAATATTCCTCTGAAGATTCCCTTTCAGGGGCGTCTTGTGCTGCGGGGAGAGGCGATCATTTCCTACTCAGATTTTGAGCGGATCAACCGTTCTATAGAGGATGTGGATGCGAAATACAAGAATCCGCGGAATCTCTGCAGCGGTTCGGTGCGCCAGCTGAACAATCAGGTGACAGCTTCGCGCAATGTTTATTTTTATGCGTTTTCCCTTGTGTCCGCCCCGGGCGAGGATATGCACAATTCCAGAGAGTATCAGATGGAGTGGCTGAAGAAACAGGGCTTTGACGTGGTGGAATACAGGATCGTTACAGCGGAAACGCTTGACGGCGCGATGGACTATTTTGCTTCCGCCATAGAGAAGAATGATTTTCCGTCAGACGGGCTTGTGGCCCTGTATGACGATATCGCTTACGGGGAATCCCTGGGTACTACAGCGAAATTTCCGCGTAATTCGCTGGCGTTCAAATGGGCCGACGAGACGAGGGAAACAACGCTGCGGGAGATCGAATGGAGTCCGTCAAGGACCGGTCTGATCAACCCCATCGCCGTTTTTGATCCGGTGGAGCTTGAAGGAACCACCGTAAGCCGCGCCAGCGTTCACAACGTAAGCATTGTAAAGGAGCTTGAACTGGGAATCGGAGATACCATACAGGTGTATAAGGCCAATATGATCATTCCCCAGATCGCGGAGAATCTTACAAGAAGCGGCGATCTTACGATACCGGATATCTGTCCGGTGTGCGGGAAGGAAGCCCGGGTGATAAAAGAAAACGAAGTGGAATCCCTCTACTGTATGAATCCGGACTGCGTCGCCAAGAAGATCAAGGCTTTTGCCCTTTTTGTCAGCAGGGATGCCATGAATATTGACGGATTGTCCGAGGCCACGCTGGAGAAATTTATTGCCAGAGGTTTTATTCACAACTTCGGAGATATTTTTGAGATCGGAAAATACCGTGACGAGATCGTATCCATGGAGGGGTTCGGGGAAAAATCCTTTGAAAACCTTATGGACAGTCTGGAGAAAGCGAGAGAAACGACGCCGGCCAAAGTGCTCTACAGTCTTGGAATCGCCAATATCGGCCTTGCCAACGCAAAGGTGATCTGCCGGCATTTCGGCGACGATCTTGATAAGATCCGCCGGGCCGGTGAAGAAGAGATAAGCGCCATTGACGGAATCGGACCGGTAATCGCCCGCAGTCTGGCGGAGTATTTCCGAAATGAAGAGAACAACAGGAAACTGGATCATCTTCTTGACCATCTGCATCTTCACAGCGAGGAAACGGCAGAGGAGCAGTCATTTGCAGGAATGAATTTTGTGATCACAGGAAGCCTGGAACATTTTTCCAACAGAAGCGAGGCCAAAGCGCTTATAGAATCTCTTGGCGGTAAGGTGACGGGATCCGTGACGGGAAAAACCAGTTATCTGATCAACAATGATAAAACGTCCGGTTCCTCAAAGAACAAAAAAGCGGCGGAACTGGGAATCCCGGTTATTTCCGAGGAAGAATTTCTGAAACTTGCAGGCAGGGATCCGGAAGAAAGCGATTAAAGATGCACGGCTTCCTGAGTCCGGGAAACAGACCGGTATGACAGCATGAAAAAGGAGGAGACAGAAAATGCCGATTAAAATACAGAGTGATCTTCCGGTAAAAGAAATACTGGAAAGAGAAAATATTTTTGTGATGGATGAAAAAAGGGCGATCCATCAGGATATCCGCCCGATCCAGATCCTGATCCTGAATCTGATGCCTCTGAAAGAGGAAACGGAACTTCAGCTTCTGCGATCGCTGTCCAACACGCCGCTTCAGGTGGATGTGACTTTCATGGCGGTGGAAAGCCATCAGTCAAAAAATACCTCTCTCAGTCACCTGAATAAGTTTTACCAGACTTTTTCGGAACTGAAGGATATGAAGTTTGACGGTATGATCATTACCGGCGCCCCGGTGGAACAGATGGAATTCGAGGAAGTGGATTACTGGGAGGAGCTGGCGCAGATCATGGACTGGACAGATTCTCATGTGACCTCTACGATCTTTCTCTGCTGGGCCGCCCAGGCGTCCCTGTATCATTTCTACGGGCTTGAGAAGAAACCTCTGGATAAGAAAATGTTCGGTCTTTTCTGGCATAAGGTGATGAACCGCAAGATCCCGCTGGTGAGAGGATTTGACGATATGTTCCTGGCGCCGCACTCCAGACATACGGAAGTCTCCGCGGCGGACATTCACGCCTGCGGCGAGCTGACGGTTCTGGCGGAATCCGAAGAGGCCGGAGTTTTCCTGGCCATGGCAGACGGCGGCCGCAGGATCTTCGTCATGGGACATCCGGAATATGACAGGATCACACTGGACGGAGAGTACAAACGTGATATGGGAAAAGGACTTCCCATAGAAATTCCCGAGAATTACTACCGGGATAACGACCCTTCCAACAAACCTCTTCTGATGTGGCGCGCCCATGCGAATAATCTGTATACAAACTGGCTGAATTACTACGTTTATCAGGTGACGCCCTACGATATGTACGGAACGCCCTTCTGAGCCGGTATTTACGGGGGATTGCGGGCATATCTGGATGTGGGATATCTTTTCAAAATATGTCATATTTGCTCATGTTTTTACATAAAAATGGGGTATAAAATGGGGTACAAGTAAAAAATTAGTGGGGTACAAAAATTTTTTGATTTATAGGCTGCAGGAGATTATCCTGCGGCTTTTTATGTCATTGAATGTCATATATGACCGGTGATATAGTGTAAGATGAAAGAAGAATGAAACTTGTTACCAATGTTACGTTTTGATTTGATACACTTACAATGAAATAAGTGTATGGCGTAGACGACAGCAGAATGAGGCGTATTATCTCTTTTCGGTTTATCGATGGAATGACTTGGGAACAAGTTGGAATAAATATAGGCGGAGGAAACAATGCGGCCACTGTAAAAACAGCATTTTATAGGTTTATGGAAGAAAAATAAACTTGTTTCTTTTGTTACTAAAAAATTTGATATGATTATAATGAAATAAATTTACGGCACGGACGATGGAGAAAGTCCGTGCTTTTTCTATTGGAGAACGACATGGAAATAAAGTTGTCCCATATGTCCCGGAAAAATATGTTAATGTTAAACTGATGATACAATACAAAAAGTTTGAAGGATAAAATAATGAACTTTCCTATAAATCCTAAAAAAATGATGTAGGATGATATTGTGGAGATCTGAGATGAGACTAAATGAGACGAAATGAGGCTTGATGTTTAATTTCTGATTAATTATCATAAAAATGGAAACTTGTTATATATGTTACTTTTTTATCTGTTATAATAAAAACCATGATAAGATAGACAACATTTAAAAGTTGTTCGATATGTTCGGAATTCTTGGTGTATAGTTAAGATAGAGATACGATAGAAAAGTTGTCCGATATGTCCGTTTTTTCTGTTATACAATATATAATGTGATAAAAAGAAAAGTGTGTAACGCAGGGACATCGATTTAGTTTATAACGAAAAAATAAGCGCTTGGAAAAATCCAGGTGCTTTTTTATTTGCTTTTCAAATTTGCAATTTTGTGTAAGAAGGGAGGAAATGCAATGAAAGCAGATGTTGAACAGTTAACTATCTCGTTAAGGGATGCTCAGGTGAGATATGGGCTGTCGAGGACGAGTCTCACAAAAATCGGGAAGGAGAATAAGGCAATTGTCAAAATTGGGAACAAATATTTGATTTTTGTTAACAAAATGGACGAAGTTATTAATAAAATGGTATGAAGAATGATTTTGAGAAGGTTATAAGAGAATTAAATGTAAGGAATATTGGAATCGAAGTAGTTTCATCAGATTTCTACCAGGTGCCAGACAACCGGGGATTTGTGAAGTCTCCTGCTACACCAGATAAGACACGTTCACTTAAATTGTATTCTGCAAGTAATACTTTCTGCGATTTTGCCAACGGGAGGCAGGGCGGCGATATAATAAACTTTATAAGCTATATCCGGGGTATAAATAACTGGGAGAGTATGAAACTGCTTTCTGAATATTATAGCTTATCTGGCACAGATGAACGGAGCCGGGAAGAACGGCGGCGCATGATACAGAAGCATGAGCAGGAGAAACGAAAAAGGGGAGAACGGCAGAGGGCTTTTCACAACGCTTTATTTGCCCTTATAAGCGATTTAAAGGCACAAGAGTATAATTATAGGCTTGTGCTGGAAAAATCGAAAATAGAGCCGTTCAGCGACTTGTGGGCTTATATTCTGAATGAATTACAGCGCACTTCTTATAAACTTGATATACTGACGGGAGCAGATCAACACACATATAGGCGCATGAAGCCGAATGTTGAATTAGGGTTGCCAAGTGACCGCCCGGAATGGTTACTTGATACACTGGATATTTTGGCAGAGGCCGGATATTTCACAGCGACAGCAGAGGAACTTTCCGAAATAAAAGCGCAACGGGATTTTGAATTGAAGCGAAAGCCCGGAGCAGATCGGAGGTGCACCATTGAGTGGAAATAGCGTAAAAAGACCTGTGTTATTATCTATGGACAACGTAGAAGAACGTGAACCAGAATGGTTAGTACCTCAATACATCCCAAAAGGACAAATTAATGTTTTAGCGGGAGACGGTGGATCTGGGAAAACAATAACATGGTGCGGGCTGGCGGCAGCGGTCAGTAGCGGAAATAGGGTTTATTTTGATGCAGTGCCAGAGGAATTTGCTAAACGCGAACCTCAAAAGGTACTGTTTTTTAGTTCAGAGGATTCTCTTGAATATACCTTGAGGGCAAGACTGAGAAAGGCGGGGGCAAACCTGAATAATATATTTTCTGTCAGCTTGAGAGATGAAGCCTTTTCCGAAGTAAAGTTCAATGCCCCCATTTTAAAAGAAATGATTGCAGATGTAAATCCTGCACTTGTAGTTTTCGATCCTTTGCAGGCTTTTTTGCCACCAGATATGCAGATGGGACAAAGAAATGCAATGAGAAACTGTCTCAATCCATTAATCGGCATTGGTGAAGAATTTGGTACAACCAGCTTGATTGTGGTTCATACGAATAAGCGGCAGGGAGTCTACGGGCGGAACAGGGTTGCTGATAGTGCTGATATATGGGATATCGCCAGGAGCGTTTTAATTGTAGGGCAAACGCAAGACGGACATCGTTATTTAACGCACGAAAAGAGCAATTATGGGGAGATGGCGCAGACTGCCATATTTTCAGTTGATGACGGCGTGGCGGTATTCGAAGAATATTCAGAGAAAAAGGATAAGGATTTTGTGCTGGAACGTGATTATAACGCACGCCAAGCACCACAACGGGCGGATGCAGAAATGTTTATACTTGATTTTCTGAAGAATGGAAAGAGGCTAACTGCGGAACTTGATGATGCAGCGAAAGCGGCAGGGATAAGCAAAAATACGTTGAGTCGGGCAAAGACAAATTTGCGTAAGCGTGAGTTATTGGGTGGAAAATCTGAAGGATTTGGAAACAATAAAGCGTTTTACAGTTACTTGATAGACAAGTCTCTATAAGAGGGTTTTTGTTGGGGTAATAAGGTCAGAAACCGCGTAAAATAAGGCTTTACTCTTATTCATCATGGTGGGGTAGTAAGGGAATTATGATGAGTAAGCAAGTTCTTTATTGCCCCACGGTGCGGAGTAAGCAGAAACCGCGTAAAATAAGGCTTTTTTGTTTATTACCCCATTTACTCTACCTGTCTATGAATTATGGGTGAGTAAGCATCATTGATACCGTTGATATTATAAACGGTCATCAACGTTCCCAACGGTTTATAATACCAACGCTTTACTTTATCAGGCCATATAAGGAAGGATGTGAATTATGGATTTTAAGCAGGATTATTTTGATGTATGGGCGAAAGCATGGAATTTTCATAAGAAATATGCAAATATGTCTGGAACAGAAGAAGATTGGAAACAGGCTATTGATGAAGCGGAGAGAATTGTTAGTCGATATGAAGAAACGGAAAAGCGTTGCTTTGTCCAGTCACTACTCTTGGCTGTGATTAAAGAATTGGAACGAAAGCGAAAGGAGGATGAAAAAAATGGGTGATATGCCTAGATGGAAGAAGTTTGTGGAAGAAGTGTTGTCTGGGAAGTATAGAGAGGACGGAAATGGGCGGGAGGGGCAAACTGCGAAACCAGATGTCAAATTGAAAAAGGAAATGGAGAAAAAAAATGGAAAATTTACCCAAAATTAGCGGTCGAGGATCACGTGTAAAGCGTGCGTGGGAGGATGTTGGAAGAACAGGGGGAGAAGCCCCGACTCCAGAAGAAGTGGCCCAATATTTAAGCGGCAACGATAAATACCAGATGTCGCGTCAGGAAACAGAACAACGGGCTAACAACTATATTTTATCTTGCATGGAAGAATACGAGGATGAAGACACAGGCGAGGTTCGCTACAGATGGAAGAAAAACCCCACAAAAGCGGGACTTGCAAGAGCGATCGGGGTGACTCCCGAAACGTTGTCTCGATATATTAGCAATCGTGTCAATGGAGCTGCATATACTGACGGATCTATAAAAAGTATTGTCGCGCCTGGTGATTTTGACATTATCAAGGCTGCATGTTGCGTAATTGAAGAGTTTTATGAGGGCCAGCTTGGAAAAAATCGAAATAACAGTGGTTCTATTTTCTGGTTGCTGAATGCTCATACGGAGAGATGGACAAATAAACAAGAGGTCGAAATGGTCAGCAGTAGTGAATATAATCAACGTCCGGCATTATCACAAGATGAGATACGCCAGATCGCAGAACAGGCAGCGCAGACAAGTACGGCAGAGCTTCTGGATGAGCTGCCAGATGAGTAAATAGACTGACAATATCAATTAATTGACACACAATAGATACAATTAAAACCAGTTTTAAATTATGCACAATAAATAAAACAAAAACTATGCATAATGCACAATGAAAAACAGCAGATCTATTTAAAAAACGAGTGTTTATCAAATAGATTGAAAATAATGTGAATTGTTTCGATGCTGTTTGATTGTGTTTTGCAGTTAGGCAGTAGCGAATGAGGGGCACCGCAAAAGGCCCGAAAGAACCTCGCCCGGGGTCTGACAATCATTTTGGCAGGCCCCTTTTGACCTGTTTTTCCACTCGAGGAAATAAAAAGCACTTCCTTAAAATCCAAAATTACAAAAAAGGCAAAAGTCGGAAAGGGGAGCAAATGGCGAGAGATAAGCCAAAACATAATTTATCACTTATCAGGCATAGAAGCAGGAAAGGAGAATAAAAATGCTATCAGATTTTCAAAGGGACGAGTACAGAAACTACA
>NBJMC04201__coassemble_781_pt1 | contig 20437 bp, 21 predicted proteins | sample NBJMC04201__metabat2_high_PE_014 | metagenome-assembled genome bin NBJMC04201 | reverse complement strand
CTACAGAATCCAGATCGAAAAGATTCAGGCTGTTTGTCCGTCCCTCGTAGCCGGTAACCGGAAGACGGTACAGGCGGGCGGAATATTCCTTCCCGGCAAGAGATACCGGGAAAACGGTATCAGTGGGTTCTGCCGCGCTTTGGGGCGTCAGCCAGAAATCGGGAGATTCTTTCTGAAGGCCGTTTTTAAAATCCTGATGGAACAGGCCGCAGTGGTAACGGAGGCCGATTCCGTCTCCCGGAAGGTTCAGCGTCGCCAGACTGTCCAGGAAACAGGCTGCCAGACGGCCGAGACCGCCGTTGCCGAGGCTGGGTTCCGGTTCCAGTTCCTCGATATCAGAAAGCGTTTTTCCCGCTTCTGCAAGTGTGGAGCGTACCTCGTCGTAAAGTCCGAGATTGATCAGGTTGTTGGAGAGAAGTTTTCCGATCAGGAACTCTGCGGAGATATAGTAAAGCTTTCTTCCAGTTACCTTCTCTTCACGGGCTTTGCTTTTTTCATGCGCCAGCTTCAGAAGAGCCTCGTAGATTTCTTCATTGGAAGCCGCGGCAAGGTCTTTTCCAAGAAGGCGTGTCAGTGTGGAATTCATGGATGTACTCATGTTCAGGACTCCTTTCATTTCTCTGAATAATATTATTACGTATTCTTTTACGGGTTTATACAAAATCCGCGGGCGGGATCTGCTCGCCGCTGTTTTCTTTCTCTCTTAATCTGTACAGTTTCGTTTTATCACAGAATCGAAGAACAGTCTTGTAAAATGATAGCAGAAAATGATACAATCCTATCATAAAGATACTGAAAATTGCAGATTAAGATAAGAGGAAGAAATATGGCGGATTCAGATCAGAAGAAACAGTTTCAGGAAACAAAGCGGCACGGCAGCCGGCTGTTTCCTTTTAATATTTATCCTTGTACCATTCCCCTGGACTTTCCTTCCGTGGTGCTTCACTGGCATAACGAAATGGAACTGGTCTATGTGAAAAAAGGCCGCGGCAGGATACAGATGGGAATGGAACAGTATACCGCCGGGGAGGGAGATATTTTTGTGATCCCGCCGGGAACGCTCCACGCCATTTATCAAAAGCATGGATATTCCATGGAATACGAAAATATCATCTTCGGGATGGATTTTGCCGGCGCGGGCGCGGCGGATATCTGCGCGGGAGAATATCTGATACCTGTCGCCGCCGGAGAACTTCTTTCCCCGGTGCGGCTTGATCCGGAGGAAGAAGGATACAAAGAGGCGGCGAACTGTCTTCAGAGAATGGAAAAACTCTGCGGGCAGAGAGGGTATGGTTTTCAGCTTGGGGTTAAAGCGGCTGTACTTCAGCTTATCTTCCTGCTGATACAGAAGTACCCGGCGAACATCCAGCGGCTTTCCCCGGATATGGAACGTCTGAAAACTGTGCTCCAGGAGACGGAGCGGAGAGAGAGGGAACCTCTTACAGTGGCGGATATGGCTGAGTTCTGCGGGTGGAGCAGCAGCCATTTCATGAGATGGTTCAAGCAGATGACAGGAGGAAGTTTTATTTCCTATGTCAACGACAGACGGCTGACGTCCGCGGCGGAAAGACTGCGCCGCAGCGACGACAAGATCGTGACGATCGCGGAAGACGCGGGATTTGAAAACCTTTCCAATTTTAACAGACAGTTTAAAGCGCGCTATGGGATGACGCCGCGCGAGTACAGAAACAGAGAAACAGAGTGACTGGAAAACTGACAGAGAAAACATCGATAAAATGACTGGTGAGTATTTAGAATATTTTCTAAATACTTATTGACATTCCGGCTTTCAGAGAGTATATTCTAATTAGAAATATTTCTAAATAGAACAGAAGAAAGGAGATGTGGAAATGTCTTTTGCAGATACATTTAAAGCCCTTTCGGATCCGGTACGCCGGGAGATTCTGCAGCTTCTCAAGACCGGGAAACTGTCTGCCGGAGAGATCGGAAGCCATTTCGACACGACCGGGGCCACCATATCCTATCATCTGGGCATTCTGAAAAAGGCAGATCTGGTATGGGAAACAAAGGTGAAGAATTATGTTTATTATGAACTGAACACCACAGTTGTGGACGAAATACTTTTATGGCTTACAGATTTAAAAGGAGGCGGCGGAAATGATGAAAAAGTATAAATGGACACTGCTTATCGGATGTATCGTCACAGCTTTGCCGATGCTTGTGGGTCTGATCCTCTGGAACCGTTTACCTGATGAGATCGCCACTCATTTCGGAAGCGGCAATGTGGCCAACGGCTGGAGCAGCAAGCCCTTTGCCGTGTTCGGGATTCCGGGGATCATGGTGGCGGTGGAACTTTTGCTGTATTTTGTGACCACCAATGATCCCAAGAAGAGAAATATTGACGACAAAATCATGCGGTTCTGTCTCTGGATCATCCCGGTGACTTCCCTGATCGTGTGCCTTTCCTGTTACGGGATCGCTCTGGGGATACCGGTGAATATCGGTTTTCTGGTAAATATCCTTATCGGGATCATGTTCATTTTCCTGGGGAATTATCTCCATAGGATCAAACAGAACTACACGGTTGGAATCAAACTTCCATGGACCCTTAACAGTGAGGAGAACTGGAACAGAACCCACAGAATGGCGTCCTGGCTTTTTGTGATATGCGGCCTTCTTTTTATCGTGAACGCATTCTTTCAGTTTGAGGCAATGTATTTTGCGGTGCTGCTGTTTGCTTTTATCCCGGGAGTCTATTCCTATATTCTTTATAAAAAAGGGATCTGAACCGACGCCGGAATTGTCGCTGACAGAAAAAAACACAAACTGTCCCCTTAAAAATTGTGAAAATTGTGTATTTTAAAATGCACAGTCCAAGAGTATGATGTCAATATAGAAAATAAGAAAGAGGGGACAGTTATTATGAACAGTCAGAACAACATGATCGTAAAACTTGCACAGACAGCTCTTATGGCTGCTCTCTGTTATGTGGTATTTACATTCCTGCAGATTAAGATACCGGTGCCGGGAGGAGACGCCACATCGATCCATCTGGGAAATGCTTTCTGTGTGCTGGCGGCGCTTCTTCTGGGCGGATGGTACGGAGGAATTGCCGGAGCAGTGGGAATGGGGATCGCGGATATCATGGATCCCGTATATATAACAGTTGCGCCGAAGACTTTTGTGCTGAAGCTCTGTATCGGTCTGATCACCGGACTGGTAGCTCACCGGATCGCTCATATTAACGAAAGTACAGATAAAAAATATGTGTTTAAGTGGAGCCTGATCGCTTCCATCGCCGGACTGGCTTTCAATGTTGTGGCAGATCCCCTGGTGGGATTTTTCTACAAACAGTTCATACTGGGACAGCCTCAGGAACTGGCGGAAGCCCTTGCGAAACTGAGCGCTATGACTACACTGTTCAACGCGGTGATCTCCACCATTCTGGTAGCGGTTGTGTACAACGCGGTGAGACCGGTACTCATCAAAAGCCATCTGCTGGTGATCCACGGACACAAAGAACAGACCGTGTAAAGGGTATGCCGGACAGGACCGGCAGCAGTTTAAAAGAACGAAGTGATTCCACAGACGCCTGAAGGGGAAAAGATTTCCTCTTCAGGTGTTTTCGTTTCACAGGAAACAGATTTTTTCAGGGAAGAGCAGCAGGGGGTCAGATGAAAAGCCGCAGGTCCGGATAAAAAGAAACAGTTGATAGAGAGGACGCGCAGGTATAAAATAAAAGCAAAACAGATGACGCGGACAAAAAGTGAACGGAGGTAACAGTTATGAGCAGTGAAAACAAAGTACTGGAATCCATTAAGACGAGAAGGAGTATCCGGAAATACAAACCGGACATGGTTCCGAAGGAGATCATCGACCAGATCGTTGAGTCGGGGACTTATGCGGCCACAGGAATGAACCGCCAGTCTCCTATAATCATTGCTGTGACGAATAAAGAAATGCGCGACCGTCTTTCCAGGATGAATGCGACGATTATGGGAGTAGACAGCGATCCTTTTTACGGTGCTCCGGTAGTTCTGATCGTGCTGGCGGACAGAAGCAGCGCCAACTATCTTTATGACGGAAGCCTTGTGATGGGGAATCTGATGCTGGCAGCCCACGCCCTTGGAGTAGGAAGCTGCTGGATCCACAGGGCGAAACAGGAATTCGAGAGCCCGGAAGGCAAAGAGATTCTGAAATCCCTGGGAATCGAGGGAGATTACGAGGGAATCGGACACTGCATTCTCGGCTATGTGGACGGCGATTATCCCCAGGCCGCGGAGCGGAAGGACAGCTGGGTATATCATATTGACTGATGTCCGGCGAACGCTGAAAGTGAGAAAGAACGGCAAGGGGAACGGAGGACTCTGATGCCAACGGACAAAAAGGAGAATGATCAGTGGCAGATTTTATCAGGATAAAAGATTTTTCATCGGAGGATCTGGCAGTTTACACTCAGGATTCAGAGGTTCAGCTACTGAGATATTATGAGCCGGAACCGGGAATCTTTATCGCGGAAAGCCCGAAGGTGATCCGGAGGGCCATGGACGCCGGATATGAACCGATGTCTTTTCTCATCGAGGAAGGGCAGGAGAATGAAGAAACCGAAAGCATTTTTCAAAGCTGCGGGGAGGCGCCGGTATATATGGCGAACCGGGAAACGCTTCTTCAGCTTAAAGGGTATACTCTTACCAGAGGAATGCTCAGCGCCATGCGCCGCAGAGAGCTGCCTTCTGTTGAGGAGATCTGCGGGAACGCCCGCCGGATCGCCATACTTGAGAATGTGGTGAATCCTGTGAACGTGGGCGCGATCTTCCGGTCCGCGGCCGCCCTGAATATGGATGCTGTCCTGCTCACTGGCGGATGCAGCGATCCTCTGTACCGCCGCGCGGCGAGAGTCAGTATGGGGACGGTTTTTCAGGTTCCCTGGACATATTTCGACGGCAGGACTCCCTGGCCGGAGGGCGGTATGGAGCTTCTTCGGAAACTGGGATTTCGTACAGCGGCGATGGCTCTTCGTGATGACTCTGTCAGCATAGACGATCCTGGACTGAAAGCAGAGGAGAAGCTGGCGGTGATCCTGGGAACGGAGGGGGACGGACTTGCCGGAGAAACCATCGCGGACTGCGATTATACCGTGCGGATCCCCATGTCCCACGGGGTGGATTCCCTTAACGTGGCAGCCGCCAGCGCCGTTGCTTTCTGGGAACTGGGAAGATGACATATAAGTGGTTTGTATATGGCGGGAATCGTAAAGATTCCCGTTATTCTTTTTGCGAAAACACCTATAAAAATACCCTTAAAAATGTCACGACTAATAGAAGGACGACGCTCTGGACGGAGAAAGCAATTCCATTACCAACCAAGAGTTAATATGTAAAGGGTGGTTTCTGCCACCTAATACATATGACTGCGGCTCATTTGTGGTGAATTGAAAAGCAGTTATAGGAAAGGAGTAAAAATCGTATAACCGCTGAAATCCAACACAAAAAGGAGCTGTTGCTTTATGAAATCCCTGTTTGAACAGATGGGCGGCACTTACCACCGGGAGGGCGATTACCTCATCCAAAATCTTGTCTTGCCGGACACCGGCGACAATCAGATCGGCAAATATGGGCGTATGCGCCGCCGTTATCTGAAAGAACACCGAAGAATACTATACACAAACCTGCTGACATCAGGTAATTTGCGCCGCCATTTGGCGGAAATCGACCAAGCCTGCAATGAGCGTATGGAAAGCATCGTATCTGTTATGGCAAGGCAGGAAGGCGTAACCGAAGCGCTGAAAGCGGTCGACCAGATGGAGTGGGTGCGCCGCATGAACAGCATTCGCAACCGTGCAGAGGAAATTGTTCTGACTGAACTTGTATATGCTTAATAGAAAAGTCCGCTGTCAATTCAATGCAATATCAATTGCTTAGACAGCGGACTTTTCTGCATTTTAGATGAATCAATAATTTTTTAAAATGTTGTAATACAGATGTTCGAGCGTACTCTCCCGCTTGTCTTTTTTTAATTCGCACTCCCATATTATAAGTATATTCCAGCCAAGATTTGATAATCTTTTATAAATAATTTGGTCACGTGCAATATTGTTGCTTATCTTGTTTTTCCAATATTCTGTATTTGATTTTGGCATTACAAAATATTTGCAATTTTGATGTCCGTGCCAAAAGCAACCATTGACAAAAATAATTGTCTTGTATTTAGGAAGCACAATATCAGGTTTGCCTGGAAGAGTTTTTACATTTTTTCTATACCTCAATCTTTTTGAAAAAAGATATTTGCGCACCATATCTTCCGGTTTTGTATCTACACTTCTAATTTTAGACATATTATAACTTCGTACTTCTTTTGAATGATTATCCATAATATTTCATCTCTATTATTTATATCTGAACAAAATATTGACATTATACTGCCATAAAATCTTATTTTTGATTTGGCTTTGTGTCAGCAACTAAACGGTCAAAATCGCTCTGATACAAACGGTCTTGGATAATCCGGTACTGCTCAAATTCACTTTCTGCAAAGGCTTTAGCGATTGTGGCAGTAACCTTTCCCTTGTCCTGCAAGATTTCAGCATCATTGAATTGTAGAAACGCATTCAGCTTGGAAGCCCAATCCGCCATTGTCATGGGGATATGCCGTCTGGCCTGCCTTGTGGCATAGTCCAGATACATCGTGACAATCTCGTTTAGCTCCTGCATCTCATCAACGGACAAGTAGTTTTTTGCGATAGAAACATCGGCTTTTACAATCTTTCCATTGGGAGCGTTGCGCCATGAAGTCAATCCCATATGTTCCTTTGTGTGGTCAGCCCGTGCCACAATAACCTCCGCTGCGGTATTTCCGTGAACGGCATAATGCATTTTATTCTGTACCGTCGCAAAAAAATCCTTCGTAATCTGACTGTCAACGGAGTAATCAACGGCAGTGGCATAAATATCCGTGATTTTCTGGTAGAAACGGCGCTCGCTGGCCCTGATTTCCTGTATTTCGGAAATCAGATGGTCAAAATAATCCTCGTCGAAGATCTGGCCGTTGATCAGCCTGCTTTTATCCAAGACATATCCCTGCTTTGCAAAGGAGTCCAGCACCTTTGTTGCCCATTGCCGGAATTGTGTTGCCCTGCCGGAGTTAACACGGTAGCCGACGGCGATAATAGCAGACAGCGAATAGAATTTGTATTGATAGGTTTTCCCGTTATCTGCAACTTGTGCAAAATTTGCACAAGTTGCATCTTCGGACAATTCGCCGCTTTCATAAATATTTTTAAGGTGCTTTGTAACAACGCTTCTGTCCACATCAAAAAGCTGGCCGATTGCCTTTTGCGTCAGCCATACATCGTGATCCTGCACACGGACTTCAATGCCGTCCTCGTGAGCGTCCTTTGTAAATACAAGGAAGTCCACCGTACTGTTTCGGATTTGCAGTTTGTTGTTTTTCTTTTCAGCCATTGTATATCACCATCCCATCAATTATCTTCCGATTTCGTTTTCTTTGCCCTGCTCTTGTAAACATTGTGCTTATTCTTGCACTGCGGGCTGCAAAACACGGCGCTCGGCCTGCTTGCGACAAAGGCTTTCGTGCAGTGCCTGCAAAGGCGGATTGGATTTTTGCTGTCGGTCAGCATAAAGCTGAACATCATTTGTATGCCCAAAAGCAGAGAGTGGAAATCCCAGATAATGGTCGGTTTATCCAGCAGAGCGATATGATAGGTGGGCGCATTGCCGCCAAAGGCCGCCATACTCTGCTGCATCAGCCGGCGGGTATCTTCGTTCAACGTGTCGTAATCCTCATAATAAAGCATACTGTTGACATAGGTGAACGCCCAGTCGATAAACTGCTGCTTCATCCAGTCATACCGTTCCGCATACTCCCGCTGAAAGCTCATATTGACCGCCATCGGCTTGTCAGTCATGGTCATAGCCAGCGCCATCATCACACGGTCATTTTCGATATTCCACATGGATTCGAGTCCATGCTTAATTACATCCAGCTTGTCAAAGGGAAAGAAAAGTTCCAGATATTTTTCGGTGGGCATCGTTTCTGCTTTTATAAAATGGTTTTTCGGTAGGTATACCGCTTCATATTCCATAAAATCCGGCGTGGTGGGAAGTGCGGTCATCAGGCCGAACAGCCCGTACTTTACGGCAAACTGGCGGATAGCGGTCTGGATCTCCGTATCCGGTTTCTTTGCCATTCCCATACGCCCAATGTCGATGGCGTCCAGTACGATCTGCCGGTATTCCGCCAGAGGATCGTAAATACCCGGCTGCGCTGCTTTCGTGGGGGTAAGGTACAGAGCCCCATCCTCCGCCATTTTCCATTCATATTCGCTATATCGCACCCAGTTGGAGCTGGTGCGTTCAAATAAATTCATAGCCATATTATTCACGCCAATCATAATCACTGAATTGATTTATCAATCGCAGTGATAAATGATTTCCTTTCCGTTTTCTTTGGCATACTGAATTTCAGCTTTAACCGATTCTCCAATATAGCCACCAATATTTACGACATATATTCCATCGCTAATATCAATCTTTCTGTAATGAGCTTTTTCAAGATGACTTAGCACCTCACTGGAAATAGTGATTCCTTCCGGCGCATAGACACATTGAAGAACATTATAGCCTTTTATTGCTTCAAGGTCATATGCGATTGACTGCATCTCGTTTTCAAAACGCATACTGCCACATATCGTTAATGTTTTCATATGCAAAACCCTCCACTATACATTGTAACCTGTATAATTCACAATTATATTACTATTATACCGCTTTTTCTTGGTTTTTTCAATATCCACGCAATTTTCGCTCAGAAATTCTTTTTCAAGCAAGGTCAAGGGCTGCTGCGCCTGCACTTTTTCGGTGAGTGCGGCAAGCAGCTTTTTTCTTATCTTTTTAAGCATCGTATTACGCACCTTGCGGATGTTACGATCTGACTGCCCACGGATAGCGGCAATCTTGGTAGAGCTATACTGCCGCAGAGCTGACAGGAACAGCAGGAACTTGTGATCCTCGTTCAACTCCTGCAGGATGACGGACATATCCGCATCGGTCACAAGCTCGTGTATATCGTAAGGACAGTAAAAGATGGCTTTTCAGGGACCAGCTTTCAAAGGCCGGGGTTCCAGGAGATGATGCGATACGTGGAGGATTACAGCGTATCCGCCGTGATTGTCAAAGACCTGTCCCGGCTGGGCAGGGAGTATTCCTACATGGGGCGGCTGCAGGATTTTATCTTTCCTGCCTATGACGTCCGCTTTATTGCCATCAACGACGATGTAGACAGCGCCAAAGGGGAAAATGATTTTGCGGTGTTCAAAAACGTATTCAACGACTACTACGCCAAAGATACCAGCATCTTCAACCTCTGCATTGCGGGAAAAGGCCCTATGCAGATCGCAAAAATCCTCACAGCCGACAAGGTGCTGACCGTCACCGCCTATCACGCCAGGCAAAAGGGCTGGGCCATGCCGGAGAACCTATACCGTTGGAATACCAACGCCGTGCTTAGAATTTTGGAGCGGCGGGAGTACACGGGCTGTACCGTGAACTTCAAGACCTATACCAAGTCCCTGAAATTCAAAAAGCGGATGGAAAACCCGGTTGAGAACCAGCGAGTTTTTGAGGACACCCAGCCCGCCATCATCGAGAAGGGACAGTGGGAACGGGTACAGGAACTGCGGAAGAACAAACGCAGGCCGACAAAGGCAGGAAGGACCAGCATGTTCTCCGGCCTTCTCTACTGCGCCGACTGTGGAGCCAAGCAAAATCCACTATATCCGGGAACAGGTGCTTTACCGGATCGTGCTGGAGACCATCCAACGGACATTGACTTATGTCCGTATGTTCCGGAAGGATTTCAAGCTGGAAATGCTGGCGCAGGACGAGGAAAGACGCAAGGCAGAACTGGCAGAAAAACAGAAAGCCCTCTTCGGGGCGAAGAAGCGGATGGAGGATTTGGACAGGATTATCCAGCACATCTATGAGGACAATGTGCTGGGCAAGCTGTCTGACAGCCGGTACTTAAAATTATCCCGCCAATACGAGAAGGAGCAGGCGGAGATTGAGCAGCTTGCTGACGTACTGGAACGGGAAATTGAGGCACAGGCCGGGCAGGTTTCCGATGTAAACGAGTTTCTGAAGCTGGTAGACAAGTACCTGGATATTCCGGAACTCGACGCCGCTATTCTCAATGAGCTTGTGAGCAAAATCGTAGTACACAGCCCGGTAAGGGAGAATGAAAGGAAGCAGGTGCGAATCGACCTGTACTTCACCTATGTGGGGCAAATCCGCATCCCCTTGAAGATTGGAAGGGAGTCCTTAAACGAATCGGAACCGGCGTGACTTAACACGCCGGTTCCTACCAAAATTCTTTTTTACTTCCTTATGGGACGCTGCCTAACCGTGCGGAGCGCTTTTATAAACTGAATTATTATATCCTGTCTGCGATAAACGTGGCTGTTTTACGCCAGTTTCTTTCCTGTCAGCATTTCATAAGCCTGCAGGTATTTCTCGATAGTCTTATCCACGATCTCCTGGGGAAGAGTCCAGTTGTTATCCGGATTTGCCTTCAGCCAGTCGCGGGCAAACTGCTTGTCGAAGGAGGGCTGACCGTGTCCGGCTTCATATCCCTCTGCCGGCCAGAATCTGGAGCTGTCCGGAGTAAGCATCTCGTCTCCCAGAACGATATTGCCGTTCTCGTCAAGACCGAATTCAAATTTAGTGTCTGCGATGATAATGCCTTTGCTCAGAGCGTATTCCGCGCATTTTTTGTACAGGGCGATGGTGTAATCGCGGAGTTTCTCCGCATATTCGCGGCCTTTGCCGGGGAAGTGCTTCTCCAGATGATCGATGCTCTGCTCGAAGGAAATGTTTTCGTCATGATCGCCGATCTCCGCCTTGGTGGAAGGAGTGTAGATGGGCTCCGGCAGCTTGTCGGACTCTTTCAGTCCCTCCGGAAGGCTGATGCCGCAGACAGTGCCGTTCTTCTGATAACTTACCCAGCCGCTTCCTGTAATATATCCGCGCACGATACATTCAATGGGAAGCATGTCCAGCTTGCGGCACATCATGGATTTGCCCTCGAACTTCTCCTGCTGGAAGAATTCCGGCATATCTTTCACATCTACAGAAATCATATGGTTGGGAACGATGTCCTCCGTCATATCAAACCAGAATTTTGACATCTGGGTCAGTACAGTCCCTTTTTTGGTAACCTCATTGTTCAGGATCACGTCGAAGCAGCTGATGCGGTCTGTGGCAACCATGATCAGGCTGTCGCCGTTGTCGTAAATCTCACGTACTTTACCTTCTTTGATGGGTTTTAAAATTTCCATGTTCATACCTCGCCATTGAATTATTGTTTTCTTATATTATGTAGTTTTATTATCACAGTAAAATTATCACTGTTTTCGCAGCCTGTCAAGGAGTTTCTTCCACCGCGGTGATCTTCCTGTAAAAAATAATGGTGAGCACGGTGGTGGCGATCCAGCCGAAGGGCCATGCCATCCAGATTCCCGTACTTGCGAAAAACTGTGAAAGGATATTCGCCAGAATGATACGCAGGATCAGATCCGGGACCGTTGCGATGACAAAATACTTCATGGCACCCGCACCGCGGATGATACCGTCGGTAGTCAGTTTAATGGCGATCATAAAGTAGCAGGGACTGACGAAGCGGAGAAATCCCATTCCCGCCCGGATCGCCTCCCGGCTTTCACTTTCCAGGAAGAGCGCCATCATCTGGCGGCTGAAACCGAAATACAGAAGAACAAAAGGTACGGCGGCGATAAGCGCAAGACGCACGCCGGTACGGAATCCCAGAGGAATACGGTCACGCCGGCCGGCTCCTATATTCTGGGCGGTATAGCTGGAAAGACAGCTTCCCAGCGACATGAAGGAATTAATTGCAAAGGTGTTCAGCTTCACGCCGGCGGAATAACCGGCGATCACAGAGGAACCGAAGCGGTTCACAATATCCTGGACAAAAAGATTCCCCACGGAAAGAACGCTTTGCTGCATGATACTGGGTACCGCGATCGCCGCGATCTGGCCGAAAAGATTCCTGTCAAACAGGGAGGAATATTTCCCGGGGAGCTTCTTCAGCCTGCGCCAAAGAGTGACAAGGGCAAGAACCGCGGAAACGCCCTGCGCGAGGAAAGTGGCCCATGCCACGCCGGCTACATCCCAGTGAAAATGCGCCACAAAGATATAGTCCAGAACGATATTTCCCGCGGAAGAGCCGAGAAGGAAATACAGCGGCGTGCGGGAATCGCCAAGGGCCGTATATATGCCGGTACATACATTGTAAAACAGTAGGAATGTCAGTCCGTAAATGTAGATATTCAGATACAGGACTCCGTCGTCAAAAATATTTTCCGGCGTGTGGATAAGCCGCATCATAAGCGGGCAGAAAAGCGCTCCGAAAATGGAAAGGACGGCGCTCAGTCCGGCGCAGGAAAGGAAGGCCGTGCTGATGGCTGTTTTCATCTCTCCGAAGTTTTTTGCCCCGAAGCACCGGGACACAACCACGGAAGTCCCCAGGTTACTGCCTACGGCAAACGCCATAAAGATTACGGTGATGGGGTAGGAAGCTCCCACGGCGGCAAGGGCGTGCTCGCCGGCAAACCGTCCGGCGATCATGCTGTCCGCAATGTTATAGAGCTGCTGAAAAATCACACTGATAAATAAGAGAAGGGCAAACCGCCACAGCGTTTTGTCCGGATGTTCTTTTGTAAGATCTGTAATCATATTGTTATTCCCTGAAATCAATCACTGTTTTTAAACTTATGTTCTCAGAACATTATGCCATTTCTGAATGCAAAAATCAATTTTCGCATATACTTTCAGAGACAGTATTGCCTTATTTCTCAGAAGGAGGTTTTCCCATGAAAAAGAAAACAAAAACGTTGCTTATATGCCTTGCGATTCCCCTTTCCGTGGGGGCTGTTTCAGGATGGCTTACCAGAAACAGTATGGATACCTTTAAGCTTCTGGATAAACCGCCTCTCGCTCCGCCCGGCTGGGTGTTTCCGGTGGCGTGGACGATCCTGTATGTGCTGATGGGAATCGCTTCTTATCTTGTATATACGGCAAAACGTTTGGAAAGCAGGCGGCAGGGCCTGACCATTTACGCCGCGCAGCTTGCAGTGAATTTTTTCTGGCCATTATTTTTCTTTCTGGGACAGTGGTATTTTTTCGCCTTTGTGTGGCTGGTCCTTCTGTGGTTTCTGGTGCTGGTGAATATCCGGTATTTCTATGCGGTCAGTGAAAATGCGGGCTATCTCCTGATACCGTATCTTGCGTGGATCACTTTCGCGGGATATCTGAATTTCTTTATTTCGATCATGAATCCTTGAGACCCCGGACGAGATAGTTTGGGCGGAATCCGGAAAATAAAGAAAAGAAAACTTGACTTTTAAATCTTACAGTTGTAAGATTTAAGAAATATATTTTCCGGAGGTGTATATGAGAAAAAGGAAACGAAAGAATCTCGTACCGATCCTGTTTTTCGCCGTTGCAGGGGCGGCGGTTCTGTCTCTGGGAATCCGTCTGGCTGGAGAGCTTGGAAAGGAAAAGCCGGAAGAGCTGCTTGTCAGATATATGGGCTATATCGAGTCCGGAGAATACGAAAAAATGTACGAGATGGTGGATGTGGATACACTGACAGGTCTGGACAGGGAGGGATTCATAGAGAGAAATTCCAGAATCTATGAGGGGATTGAGGTTCATGATTTAAAGATTTCAGATATCCAGGAAACAGACCGGAACGGAAAGACAGTGACAGTGGCTTATGACACATCCATGGATACTGTTGCCGGGGAAATTTCTTTTTCCAACGAAGTGGTTTTTGAAAATACAAAAGAAGGATATCTTCTGCTGTGGAAAGACGCTCTGATTTTTCCGGAACTGACAGCGACTGAGAAAGTCAGCGTCACTACTCAGAAAGCAGCCAGAGGGAAAATCCTCGACCGGAACGGAAAGACTCTGGCAGGACCGGGAACGGCGGTTTCGGTGGGGATCGTTCCGGGAAAGCTGCGGGAAGAAGAAAATCCGGGATCACTGAAGCGGATCGCGCAGCTTCTGGAGATGGATGAAGAAACCATACGGGACAAGCTTGCTGCTTCCTGGGTACGGGAGGACAGCTTCGTACCATTGACCACAATACCGGAGGTCCTGGATATGCAGGTTCTTCTGGGAGGACTCTCGGAAGAAATGCAAAAGGAGCAGGAGCGGCAGGAACAGCTTCTGGCGATTCCGGGAGTGATGCTCACAGACGTGGAGGTACGTTCCTATCCGCTGGGAGAGGCGGCTTCCCACCTGATCGGCTATGTGCAGAATGTGACGGCAGAGGATCTGGAAGAACATGAGGGAGAAGGCTACGATTCCTCCAGTGTGATTGGCAGAAGCGGAATGGAAGCTTTGTACGAAAAGGAACTGAAAGGCAGGAACGGCTGTGAGATCAGTATTGTGGATCAGAATGGTAATAAACGGGCCGTCCTTGCCAGTATCCCAAAACAGGACGGACAGAATATCCAGCTTACCATTGACAGTGAGCTGCAGACCTCTCTGTACAGAAAATTTGCGGAGGATCCGGGATGCTCCGTTGCTGTGCAGCCTTATACAGGGGAGGTACTGGCTCTGGTAAGCACCCCGTCTTATGACAATAATGATTTCATTATGGGAATGTCTGATGAGCAGTGGACTTCTTTAAATGAGGACGAAAAGATGCCCCTTTATAACCGGTTCCGTCAGATCTGGTGCCCGGGTTCCTCTCTGAAGCCTGTTGTGGCGGGAATCGGCCTGAAAACAGGAGCCATTGATCCGGATGAGGATTCTGGCAGCGAAGGACTGTCCTGGCAGAAGGATTCATCCTGGGGTTCCTATTATGTTACCACTCTTCATGATTATTCCCCGGTGAATCTGACGAATGCGCTGATCTATTCCGATAATATCTATTTTGCGAAAGCCGCTCTGAAGATTGGGGCGGATGCTTTTGTAAGCTCTCTGGAATCGCTTGGTTTCGGCCAGGAGCTGCCTTTTGAGATCACTATGACGAAATCACAGTATTCCAATACGGATAAGATCGAAACAGAAATACAGCTTGCGGACAGCGGATACGGTCAGGGGCAGATTCTTGTGAACCCTCTCCATCTTGCCAGTATGTATACGGCCTTTCTTAACGGAGGAGACATGCTGAAGCCGAAGCTGCGCTATGAAGAGGACTCCGTGTCAGAAATCTGGATTCCCCAGGCGTTTTCCGAAGAGATTGTAGATCAGGTTATGGAAGGGCTGTACGGCGTTGTGAACAATTCCGGAGGCACCGGATACGGAGCGCACCGGGAGGACATGACCCTGGCCGGAAAAACAGGAACTGCGGAGCTGAAAGCATCTCAGGAAGATACTTCCGGGACGGAGATCGGATGGTTTTCCGTTTTCACAACAGACAGGAATGCCGCTAGCCCCATTCTTCTGGTAAGTATGGTGGAGGATGTGAAAAACCTGGGCGGAAGCGGCTATGTAGTTGAGAAAGACGCCCAGGTGCTGGACGAGTATTTCACTGCTGAATAAGATAAGGAGGAGATCAGGTTGAAAAAACTGCCGCAGATATCAGAAGCGGAATATGAGGTGATGAAGGCCGTGTGGAGATATGCGCCGGTCACGACAAATGAAGTTACAGACAGAATGTTGCAGATCATGGACTGGAGTCCGAAAACGGTTCAGACACTTTTGAAGAGACTTGTGACAAAAGGAGTGCTTACATATGAAAAGAAAGGCAGGATGTTTGTATACAGTCCTGTTTTTCCGGAGGAAGCATATCGCAGGCAGAAGAATACAAGCTTCCTCAGACGTTATTATAACGGGAATCTGTCCGCCATGTTTTCCTCCTTCCTGGAAAACGAAGAGATTTCGGAAAAAGAGATAGATTCCCTGAGAGATATCCTTGACAAACGTTTTCAGAAAGAGGAAAAGGAGAAATAAGGTGCAGAATTTTGGTATCCACTTTTTGCTCAGCAATTTTATTCTTGCCGGGCTGACGGTTTTTATACTGGCGGTAAGGAGGCTCCTGCGCGGCCGCGTTTCCCCGCAGATACAGTACCGTCTCTGGTTTCTTTGGCTGGCGTTTCTTTTTGTGCCTTTTCTTCCGGTGGATCTGTCGGGGCTTTCTCTTCCGGAGCTGATCTGTGACAGTGTAAGCCAGGTTGGAGAAGGGACGGCGGCACTGACGGAAAAGGCGTCCGGCGCTTTTTCCATCTCCGGTGATTACGCGGTTTCTGTTTCTTCAGGATCCTTTGGAAGCTTAAACAAAATCCTGCTCCTGGCGTGGACGGCCGGAACTGCCTCGTCCTGTGGATTTCTGGTCTTTTCCTGGATCAGATTCCGACGTATCCGGCGGTCCGCCCTTCCAATAGAGAAAACTCCGGTCAGGAGAATTTTCGATTCCTCTAAAAGAGAGATGAACCTTCAAAGAAATGTGGGGTTGTACAGCACGGGAGAACTGAAATCTCCGGCGGCGGCAGGAATTATCAGTCCCGCCGTGTACCTGCCTCTTTCTTTGCTCGCAGATTTCCGGCAGGATTCTCTGAGGTATATCTTTCTTCATGAACTGCAGCATTTCCTGCAGCATGACAGCGCGGTAAATCTTCTGGCCGAACTTGTCCGTTGCCTTTATTGGTTTAACCCGGCCATATGGTACGGAATAAAAAAGATGGGGCTGGACCGGGAAATCGCCTGTGATTCCGCTGTTCTGGAAATACTGAAAGATCAGGAATACTCCGGCTATGGATATACGCTGCTTGATCTGGCGGAAAAAAATTCTTTTCCTTTGTCATCCGGAATCGGAGGAAAAAGGAGCCAGATACGTCTGCGCATCCTGAATATTGCAGGTTACTGCAGGGAAAACAGAAGAAGAAAGCGGTGGGGGATCCTGGTTTATCTGCTGACCGCCGCGCTTTTTCTGAGCTGTGCTCCGGCACTGACCATTTGGGGCTCGGAAGATGTCTATGCCTTTGACGCAGGGGATAAAAAGGTGGTCAGTCTGGATCTTTCAGAAGAGTTTCAGGATTATGAGGGAAGTTTTGTCCTCTATGACAGCGCCGGAAAAACCTGGAAGATATATGATCTGGCCAGGGCGCAGAAGCGTGTGGCGCCTGATTCTACATATAAGATATATGCCGCTCTTCACGGTCTGGAAGAAGGAGTGATTTCTCCGGAAGAATCTGAAATGGAGTGGGACGGCAGAAGCTGTCCTTTTGCGGAATGGGAGCGGGATCAGAACCTGACTTCCGCCATGCATAATTCCGTAAACTGGTATTTCCAGAGAATAGACGCCGGCCTGGGAACCGGGGCGGTGAGAAAATTTTTGAAGAAAATTCATTATGGCAACGAGACAGTTGGAAGGGATCTGGCTCTTTACTGGACCGATCAGACTTTAAAAATTTCGCCTGTCGAGCAGGTGGAGCTTTTCCGGAAGCTTTATGAGCATATGCTTCCGTTTTCAGATGAAAACATGGACGCGGTTATAGATGCTCTGTATCTTGGAGAGTCAGATACGGGAACTTTGTACGGAAAGACGGGAACAGGACAGGTGGATCATAAAAATGTAAACGGCTGGTTTACAGGCTGTCTGGAAACGTCCGGGAATGTTTATTATTTTGCCGTGAATATCCAATCCGATGAGGGCGCCAGTGGAAGCCGGGCGGCAGAGATCGCCAGAAAGATTCTGGAGGAAAGGCCGGAAATTTTCTTGTAGTCATAATTTATGAATCCTGGAAGGCAGTCGCTTCTTCCTATCCCAAAGCGTTCGTCCGCTTTGCAAACAGCACCACTGCCACCACCCTGCCCGCCATCACAACGGAGAGCCTGACAGGCGGCTATGTGGGCGTAACGTATAACACTCAGCTGATAGCCAGTGCGGCCTCCGGCAAGACGGTGACATGGTCTCTTGCAGAAGGCTCGTCTCTGCCCAATGGATTGACCTTGAATGGCGACGGCACCATTTCCGGGTATGCCGACACAGGCAGTCACAGAACATAAATTCACCGTCCAGGCCACCATTGACGGCGCAACAGGAGAGGGAAAAGTCAGCAGCACGAAAGAGCTGTCCATTACCATCCAAGCCGGTACGTCGGACATCTCGATTACCAGCGGTTCCGGCACCTATACCTACGGCGATACCATCACGCTCTATGGCTCTATCGCCGCCTCTGCTACGCCGCCGGCCAGCAACGGCATTAACGCCATCACGGAACCGGCACAGAACCAGGTGGGGCTATATCTGGATGATACCCAGCTTGCCACAGCGAATGTTGGAGAGGGTGGAGCGTTTACCCTGACATACAACACCGCCCAAAAGGGCATCACCCCCGGCGAACCCGCTCAGACCCTGACGGTCGAGCCTTCCAGCGCCAGCTCGACCTATGGCGAGACCCTGACCATCAAGGTCACGCCCGAACGCAGCGCCGCCAACAGCATCAACGCCCTGACAGAACAGGACACCGTGGAGCTGCTCACCAGCGAAGGGACGGCGAGGCGGACGGCGAGCCGGTCACAGTGACAGAGCCGGGCTACGAGTTTTCGATTTCCGAAGCCGGAAGCTATACCTTTACCGTCACGGCGAGGGCGGAAGAAAACGGCAACTATGCGGACAGCAAAGAGAGCAGCCCGAGTGCGCCGCTGTATTTCGGCACTGTGAACGTGGATGCCGATGGCAGCGGCACGGCCTCTGCTTCTGTAGCCTTTGCCGCGGAAGGGACGGAGATCACCCTGACGGCCAATGCGGATGCAGACAGCCACTTTGTCGATTGGAAAGTTGTGCCTAACAATATTAAGATCACCGACAACAAGTTTACAATGCCCGCCAAAAATGTGGAGATTAAGGCGGTTTTTGAAGAACATACCTATACGAATTGGGAGCCTGACGAAGACGGCGCCCACAGCCGCACCTGCTCCGTTTGTGGAGATACGCAGACCGAACCCTGCGCCGGCGGTGGAGCCACCTGTACCGCGAAAGCTGTCTGCCAGATATGCGGCCGGTCCTATGGCAATCTGGCCCCGGATAACCATATCAATCTGACGGAGGTTGAGGCTGTGGCGGCCACCCAACAGGCAGAAGGAAATACCGCCTACTGGTACTGCGAGGACTGCGGCAGGTATTTCGCGGACGCGGACGCTTCGGAAGAGATATCACAGGATTTCTTCTCTGTGCGGTCTGGGTGCTGGCAACCTCCCCGTTAAGCAATATACAGGAAATTGCGATGGCGGTATTTACTTCTATTGTGCAGGGCGTCCTGGTTGCCGGTTTAAGCACATATGTGAATCAGATGATCAAACAGGCAAATAAGGCTGAATAGAACTGCGGTTCGTAAAATCTTCACGTCGAATTAATTACTCTGAATTTATGAAAGGTCAAGTCGGGAAACTGGCTTGCCCTTATAATAGATGTAGCTGAAGAATTAAGTGATTTATTGTTGATAACTTTCATTTGACACAAAGACCAGGATGTGCTACCATTTTACAAAAGCATAATTGGATTTCTAACATATCTTAAGAGCTTATCTTACTCTTTTATTTCAAATCTGTGAAACTTCTATGCTTTTTAAATCCACTATCAATGAGACATTTCAACAAAGCAGGGAGGGACACAGAAGAGAAGTGTTCCTCCCGGAAGAAAGGAGGAACTATGGGTAAGAAGGATGTAGTGTCCAAAATCTACCTGGGAGCGGCGGACAGGATCGCCGATCTCCTGAACAACGAGCTGTTTGAAGGCGGCAGTGCTGTGGCGGCGTCAGATATCATAGAGCTGGACAGCGAAGCGGCGAGCATACTAAAAGATGAAGACAATATCGTTAATGTACGTGTTGTTGCCAAAGATCTGGTGCGGAAAGTCCGGTTCGGCATACAGGTGATGCTCTTTGCCATCGAGGAGCAGAGCGATATCCACTATGCCATGCCCCTGAAAGTGCTGAACGGAGACGCGGCGCTCTATGATAAGCAGTGGAGCGGGATCCGCCGGGAACATAAGAGGAAGAAAGACCTGAGCGGCGCGGAATACATCTCCGGTTTCGGAAGAGAAGACCACCTGGTCCCGGTACTCAGCGTGGTACTGTATTTCGGCGAGCAGGAGTGGGACGGGCCGCTCTGCCTGAAAGAGATGATGGATCTCAGTACCCTCCCGGAAGAAGTGAGGGAGAAGATCGCGGATTATCCCGTCCACCTGATCGATGTACGGAGATATCCCCACGCGGAACGTTTCCGCACGGACCTCAAGCTGGTATTCGGATTTCTGCAGCGCGCGTCAGAACCTGAAGAACTTACAGAATTTATCGAAGAAAATACAAAAGAGTTCTCCAGCCTGACAGAGGACGCATACGATATGATCGCGTCCATGTCAAAGACCGGGGAATTGAAGGAACTGAAAAAAGACGTGGAACAGACGGAGGACTATGATATGTGCAAAGCGA
>NBJMC04201__coassemble_697_pt1 | contig 22463 bp, 23 predicted proteins | sample NBJMC04201__metabat2_high_PE_014 | metagenome-assembled genome bin NBJMC04201 | reverse complement strand
CGGATCTCCGCCGTGCTCGCCGCAGATACCTACATGCAGGTTCGGGTTAACCGGTTTGCCCAGTTCGATAGCCATCTTCATCAGCTTGCCAACGCCAACCTGATCCAGTTTCGCGAACGGATCGTTCTCGAAGATCTTCGCATCATAGTATGCGTTCAGGAACTTGCCTGCGTCGTCACGGGAGAATCCGTATGTCATCTGGGTAAGGTCGTTTGTACCGAAGCAGAAGAAGTCAGCTTCTTTAGCGATCTCGTCAGCTGTCAGAGCAGCTCTCGGGATCTCGATCATGGTACCAACCTCATATTTCAGGTCGATGCCTGCTGCTGCGATCTCAGCGTCAGCAGTCTCAACAACGAACTTCTTAACATACTTCAGCTCTTTGATATCGCCTACAAGCGGGATCATGATCTCAGGATGAACATCCCAGTCTGCATGAGCTTTCTTCACGTTGATAGCCGCGCGGATAACAGCTTTTGTCTGCATCTTGGCAATCTCCGGATAGGTAACTGCCAGACGGCATCCACGGTGACCCATCATCGGGTTGAACTCATGGAGAGAATCGATGATCGTCTTGATCTGCTCAACAGTCTTGCCCTGTGCGTCAGCCAGTTTCTTGATGTCCTCTTCCTCAGTGGGAACGAACTCATGAAGCGGCGGATCCAGGAAACGGATCGTAACCGGGTTTCCTTCCAGAGCTTCATACAGCTTCTCGAAGTCGCCCTGCTGTTCCGGAAGGATCTTCTCCAGAGCTGCTTCTCTCTCTTCTACTGTCTCAGAGCAGATCATCTCACGGAATGCGTCGATTCTGTTGCCTTCGAAGAACATATGCTCTGTACGGCACAGACCGATACCTTCTGCGCCCAGCTCACGTGCTTTCTTAGCGTCAGCCGGTGTATCTGCGTTTGTACGAACCTTCATGGTTCTGTATTTGTCAGCCCATGCCATGATTCTTCCGAATTCTCCGGCGATGGTAGCGTCTACAGTGGGGATGATTCCGTCGTAGATGTTACCTGTTGTACCGTCGATGGAGATCGGATCTCCTTCGTGGAATTCTTTGCCTGCAAGGGTGAATTTCTTGTTTGCTTCATCCATAGCGATGTCGCCGCATCCGGATACACAGCAGGATCCCATACCACGTGCAACTACTGCTGCGTGAGAGGTCATACCGCCGCGAACAGTCAGGATACCCTGAGCGGATTTCATACCGGTGATATCTTCCGGAGATGTCTCAAGACGTACAAGAACGACTTTCTCGCCTCTTGCCGCCCATTCTACTGCGTCGTCAGCAGAGAATACGATCTTACCGCATGCAGCTCCCGGGGAAGCGCCAAGGCCTTTGCCCAGCGGAGTTGCGGCCTTCAGTGCAGCTGCGTCGAACTGCGGATGAAGAAGTGTATCCAGGTTACGCGGATCGATCATTGCTACAGCTTCTTCCTCTGTTCTCATGCCCTCGTCAACAAGGTCGCATGCGATCTTCAGAGCAGCCTGTGCAGTTCTCTTACCGTTACGTGTCTGAAGCATATACAGTTTACCATGCTCTACAGTAAACTCCATATCCTGCATATCTCTGTAATGTGTTTCCAGAGTATGGCATACTTCCTTGAACTGTTTGAATGCCTCCGGGAACTTCTGCTCCATCTCGGAGATGTGCATAGGTGTACGAACGCCGGCAACAACGTCCTCGCCCTGAGCGTTGGTCAGGAACTCACCGAACAGTCCGTTCTGGCCTGTAGCCGGGTCACGGGTAAATGCAACACCGGTACCGCAGTCGTCGCCCATGTTACCGAAAGCCATCATCTGTACGTTAACAGCTGTACCCCAGGAATACGGGATATCGTTGTCACGACGGTATACGTTTGCTCTCGGGTTGTCCCAGGAACGGAATACGGCTTTGATAGCGCCTACCAGCTGCTCCTTGGGATCTGTCGGGAAATCAGAACCGATTTTTTCTTTGTATTCAGCCTTGAACTGGTCTGCCAGCTCGTGAAGGTCATCAGCAGTAAGCTCAACGTCCTGCTTAACGCCTCTCTTCTCTTTCATCTGGTCGATCAGTTCTTCGAAATATTTCTTGCCGACTTCCATAACTACGTCAGAATACATCTGGATGAATCTTCTGTAGCAGTCCCATGCCCAGCGGGGATTGTTGGACTTCTCAGCCAGCACATTAACAACTTCTTCATTCAGACCAAGGTTGAGGATAGTATCCATCATACCCGGCATGGACGCTCTTGCACCAGAACGAACGGAAACAAGCAGAGGATTTTCTTTGTCACCGAATTTCTTACCGGTAACTCCTTCCATTTTGGTGATCGCTTCCATGATCTGAGCCATGATCTCGTCATTGATCTGTCTTCCGTCCTCATAATACTGAGTGCAGGCTTCTGTTGTGATTGTGAAGCCCTGGGGAACCGGAAGGCCCAGAGAAGTCATTTCAGCAAGATTGGCACCTTTACCACCCAGAAGGTTTCTCATTGTGGCGTTACCTTCTGTAAACATGTAAACCCATTTTGCCATTTTACGTCTTCCTCCTATAAATTTGTTCTTTAAACATAGAAAATGTTTTCTATACGCACATAATCATTGTATAGATTTCTTATGCAATAGTCAAGGTCTTAGCGGTAAAAAGGGGAAAAACTTTGAAGTTTTTCAAAGTTTTTCCCCTCAGGAGTTCTCTTAAATACCGCGTTTCTTTTTCAGATTCAGGACAAGATGCCTTGGAAGGCCGTTTACCATGATCGGCTGGTAGTCTCCCTGGATCAGCGGGCTGATATAATCCACAAAATCTTTCGTCACATAAGTGGCGTCACGGTTCATCCAGCTTCTGGGAACCAGTTTCTCCTCGTTTGCAATACGATGAACGTCATAGATCCCGGTTCTTGCCATGTACGGATCGTCAGAAACACGGTCGATAACAACCATTTTACCTGTGTCTCCTTCATCCGCAGCCTTCACAGCTGCTCCGCCCACCATGAAAGCCTCGTCGATATCCACTCTGGAAGCCATGTGGGATGCGCTTCTCTGAAGTGTGGACAGCTCCACGGCCCTTGTCTTGCAGCCGCATTCCGCAGCAAGGAAATTTGCCAGATATGTAGCTGTTCCTGTAAGCTGCTTATGCCCGAAAGCGTCCACATAGTCTCCGGAATTGCCAAGTTCACAGGCATATCTTCCGTCTTCCAGTCTGATTCCTTCAGATACGGCGATCACGATAGAGGATTTTTTCTTCAGGAGTTCTTTTACTTTCACAAGGAATTTATCAATGTCAAAGGGAACCTCCGGAAGATAGATGAGATCCGGTCCGTCGCAGTCCTCCGTCTTGGCCAGGGCGGTAGCGCCGGTAAGCCATCCGGCGTTTCTTCCCATGATCTCCATGATAGTGATCATATTCTTCTTATAGGTAAGTCCCTGGGCGTCGCGGATAACTTCCTTGGTGGAAGCACCGATATATTTGGCCGCGCTTCCGAAGCCTGGAGTATGATCCGTCAGGGCAAGATCGTTGTCAATGGTCTTGGGAACGCCCAGAAATTTCTGGGTCTGCCCGGTAAGGATCGCGTAATCGGACAGTTTCTTAATGGTATCCATAGAGTCGTTTCCGCCGATATAAATAAACGCGTCGATATCAAGCTTGTTCAGGATTTCAAAAATCTTTTCATAGATGGACTTATCCTCGTGGATTTCCGGCAGTTTGAACCTGCAGGATCCGAGAAACGCGGACGGCGTTCTCTTCAGAAGTTCGATATCCAGTTCGGAATGGATCTGGGTTGACAGATCTATATACTGTTCGTCAAGAAGTCCCTGAATCCCGTGGAGCATACCGTAAACTTTGTCGAATCCGCGCTCAATGGCATTCTTATAAACTCCCGCCAGACTAGAATTAATCACAGCTGTGGGGCCTCCCGACTGTCCTACAATGATATTTCTTTTTTTCGCCATAATGACATCTCCTCCTGTATTTGGCGCCGGTATAAATAAACGTGACTGTATTCACAAACCGACGCCGCGCCTATGATAGTAAATTTTAACAATGCAATACAAGAAAGTCAAGTTTTCTTTGTACGAAATACCATATATCATTCAAATAAATCCGCTATTATCCATAAATTATAGAAAAAGTCCCCGGCACGGCTGGAACAGCCGCATCCGGAGACTTTACTTTGTATATTTATAACCGCCACCTGCTGCAGCATTTTTCTGTTAAATACAGGATCAGAAGGTAAACTTGTCTGCAAAGTAAGCGTCAAGCTCCTCAATTTTTATGCGGACCTGTTCCATGGTATCGCGGTCGCGGACAGTAACCGCCCCGTCTGTCTCAGAATCAAAATCATATGTTACACAGAACGGAGTTCCGATCTCATCCTGTCTTCTGTAACGCTTTCCGATATTCCCGCGATCGTCGTACTCGCAGTTGTATTTCTTACTGAGCTGCTGGAAAATCTTCTCTGCGCCTTCGTTCAGTTTCTTGGAAAGAGGAAGAACGCCGATCTTCACAGGAGCCAGCGCCGGATGGAAATGAAGGACGGTACGCACGTCGTTCTTCTCCGCGTCCAGTACCTCTTCGTCATATGCGCTGCAGAGGAAAGCAAGCACCATACGGTCGGCGCCGAGAGACGGCTCGATTACGTAGGGGATATATTTCTCTTTCTTCTCATCGTCAAAATAGGTGAGATCCTGTCCGGACACATTCTGATGCTGAGTAAGGTCATAGTCTGTTCTGTCCGCAATGCCCCACAGCTCGCCCCATCCGAAGGGGAAGAGAAATTCCACGTCTGTGGTGGCCTTGCTGTAGAAACTCAGTTCTTCTTTATCGTGGTCACGGTAACGCACCTCGTCTTCTTTCAGTCCCAGAGAGCTGAGCCAGTCGAGGCAGAATTTCTTCCAGTACGCGAACCACTCGAGATCCGTGCCGGGCTCGCAGAAGAACTCAAGCTCCATCTGCTCGAACTCACGGGTACGGAAAGTGAAGTTTCCGGGTGTGATCTCATTTCGGAAGGATTTACCGATCTGGCCGATGCCGAAAGGAATCTTCTTCCTGGAAGTTCTCTGTACATTCTTGAAGTTTACAAAAATACCCTGAGCTGTCTCCGGTCTTAAATATACCGTATTCTTGGCGTCTTCCGTAACGCCCTGGAAAGTTTTGAACATCAGATTGAACTGACGGATATCGGTAAAGTTGTGCTTTCCGCAGGTAGGACAGGGAATCTCATGCTCTTTGATGAATTCCATCATCTTCTCCTGAGACCAGGCGTCCACGCTTCCCTCAATGGCGATTCCATGCTCCTCGCAGTAATCCTCGATCAGCTTGTCTGCGCGGAAACGCTCATGGCACTCCTTACAGTCCATCAGAGGATCAGAAAATCCGCCGAGATGTCCTGAAGCCACCCATGTCTGAGGATTCATAAGGATCGCACAGTCAACGCCCACATTATACGGGGACTCCTGGATAAACTTCTGCCACCAGGCACGTTTTACATTGTTTTTCAGCTCTACGCCCAGATTACCATAATCCCAGGTATTGGCAAGTCCGCCGTAAATCTCGGAACCGGGATAAACGAATCCTCTTGCCTTTGCCAGAGCTACGATTTTTTCCATTGTCTTTTCCATGGTATGCTATCTCTCCTAAATTATATATTCGTTTTCAGATCTTTTTTATTATACTAGTATCTTTCTTCTTTTTCAACCTGCAATCAGCAAAAAAGGAAGGGGTCCTCCCTTCCTTTTACGCAGCTTGCGCGCCGGTCAGATCTGCTCTTATGTATAAAAGTGATCAGAGAATGATCTCCACCCATTTATCCTCCGGATAATCCACAACAACACAGTCGTTGAAATATGTGCGCTCCGGAAGTACGATCAGCACATGAGCCAGTTCTTTATTCACCGGAATAGCACTCAGATGCCATGCTCCCGTATTCAGGACCACCATGGTACCCCGGGGTACAAGAAACGCTTCCGTGAGTTCCGGAACCGGATCTTTTCCGGCAGGAGCCACATGAACGATCACATCGTCGTCCAGACAGAGAACTCCTTCCTGGGTATAATTGTGATACTCCGCGCTTGTTACCACCATTTTTTCCGGTTTATGCACAAGCAGCGGTGAAAAAGTAATCTGCATATTTCCGGAACTGTGCATTTTCAGCCTGTCCTGGTAGAAATCACCCAGGCTGTAGCCCTCGGGATTCAGAAGATCTGTAAAACTTCCAAATTCCTTAAAGTTTTCCGCTGTGATCGGTTTAGCTTTGATCTGTTTCATATAAAATCCCTCCCGTTTTTTATTTGCTCATCAGATTCAGAATCTCCAGGCTTTTGAATCTTCTGTCAGTATTTCTTTCTGTATAGACGAATATGATCCTTTTCAGTTCCTCCAGAACTTCCGGAGTCACTGTAAAAGTATAGAGTCTGCCCATAGGAGAACTGACAATATAACGCATAGCGTATAACGCTGCCCCCGATATCCGGAACGCATCTCTTATCCCGCAGGCACATTCTCTGCAAAGGATCCCGTGGTGCGTCTGGGAAAAAAAGCACTCGTTCTCCGGTATCTCATTCTTCCCGCAGGAAACACAGGAGACAAGTTCCGGACAGTATCCCTGCTCCGCCATAGTCCGGAGTTCAAATATACAGCGCACCAGTTCATCGTCAACGTGTGGATTCAGAAGCGCTTTCACTGTTACATAAAGGAGATTCATCATCTCTCTCTCATCTGTTCCTTCACGGCCGAAATAGTCCGCTAGCTCAAGGAAATAATAACCGTAGTAAACTCCCGGCTGCATGGCGGCAAGCTCCACAAAATGATGTGTGACGCTGACCTGGTTCAGATTGTAGCTGGTCCTGCCCTCGTAGAGAGTAAAATTACCGAAGACAAACGGATCAGCCGCCGCCATAAAGGGGCTGTTCACTCTTCTGGCTCCTCTGGCAAAAGCCGATATCTTTCCCCGCTCTCTGGTAAGGAGCACGATTCTTTTGTCATATTCCCCCACCGGCATGGCGGAGATCACCACGCCCTGAACGGTTATCAGATCACTCATTGCCTATATTTCCTTTTTATCGTATCCGAAATTCTTGATCAGAAAATCGCTGTCACGCCAGTCTTTTTTTACCTTCACCCATAATTTCAGATTAACTTTCCCGTCCAGCATCCGCTCCAGCTCAAAACGCGCGTTGCTGCCGATTTTTTTCAGCATTGCGCCCTGCTTTCCGATGATTATACCCTTGTGGGAATCTTTTTCACAGATGATGGTGGCGTCTATATCCACAAGCTTTTTGTTTCCCGGCCGTTCTTTCATCCTGTCAATGGCTACGGCGATTCCGTGAGGAATCTCCGCATCAAGGGCGTGAAGCGCCTTCTCCCTGATGATCTCTGCCGCGATCTGTCTCTGAGGCTGGTCTGTAACGGTATCCTCGTCATAAAACATGGGACCGTAGGGCAGATATTTCAGGATACTTGGAATAATATCCTCCGTATTCACTCCCCGCAGTGCGGAAACCGGAATGATCTCATCGAAATCGTAAAGCTTTCGGTAAGTATCGATCGCTCTGGCAATCTCTTCTTTGTCAACAGTGTCTACTTTATTGATGATCAGGATTACCGGAAGGTGCAGGCCGCCCAGCTGGTCTGCGATATGTCTTTCGCCCGCGCCGATAAAGGTGGTGGGCTCCACCAGCCAGAGAATCACATCCACATCCTTAAGGGTTCTTTCCGCAACCTGGACCATGTATTCTCCCAGTTTGTTCTTTGCCTTGTGGATTCCCGGCGTGTCCAGAAACACGATCTGTCCGTCCTCACAGGTATAGACAGTCTGGATACGGTTTCTGGTAGTCTGGGGCTTCTTTGACGTAATAGCGATCTTCTGTCCGATAAGGTGGTTCATCAGGGTGGATTTTCCCACATTTGGCCGTCCGATAATAGCCGCAAAACCGGATTTAAAATTGTCTTTCATGTATTTCTCCTTAACAGGTGATCAGAGATTTGATTTCTCCGAACAATTCTTTCTCTTTCTGTACCGCAGTCTCGCTTCCCACTACGCAGACAGATTCCTCTTCCAGCACCGCTTCAATAAGGGGAGCAAGATTATGGATGTCTTCCACTGTAGCCTGAAGGATCTCGTCCCGTTCCTTCTGGACCATTTCTCCGGTAATGCCGCAGAACCACGCCGTCCTGGAAAGGCTTCCCTGCATCTGGGGCGTTCTCGGCACATCTTTGCCGCTGATGGTCCCGATGATGTATTTTGTCATCTCCCTCTCGTCTGCCTGGAAGTTTCTCACATAGTCGGGGATTCCCCGGTAAATATCCAGCGTACGTTTCAGATGAGGATCCCGGTAAGACACGAAATAGCTCTCTCCGCTGCGCCTGAAACCGCACATACAGCCGTACGCGCCGCCCTTTACACGGAGATTGTTCCACAGATAATCATAACTTAACGCTACTTTCAGAATATTCAGCGCCCCGTGATACACGAGACCCTTCCTGCGGAAATTGCCGGCCTGAGCGACGAACTGCACCTGACCGGAAGTCATAAATCCCTCGTTCTTCTTTTCAAGGGGCATGGCATCTGAGGAGAACTCTGCAGGTTCTGTATGAAGAGTCAGTTTTAGCGCTTTTACCTGTTTCTGCACCTGTTCCAGCGATCTCTCTTCTCCTGTATAGCTTACCAAAAGATTTTCCGGACGGAGAATCTGTACGGTAAGCGCTTTTAACTTCTCTGCGATCTCATCTTTTCGCTGCTCAAATTCCTGTTCTGCCTTTTCAATGAACTGATAATAGGCGATGCCTGCCATAGCATCCTGAAAAGCCGCCATGGGAAGCGTATAGGAAGAAGCGCGGAGAACGGCCGTGGAATGTCCTGCGCTCACCAGATTTGCCTGGGCTCTGGATTTCACCTCGGCGATGATCTCATACAGTCTCTTTGTGTCGTCCAGCTTCGATGTGTTCAGGATCTCTCGTGCCATTTTAAAGAGTACGTCGATTTTGGGATACATGACCTTCCCTCTGAGGGAGAAAAAAGCCCTGTAATCTTCTATGGAATCCGCCTGCTCAAAGACCTCCACACCGCACTGGATCCCTCCGGTCTCGGCGTTGATCTCATTTGACAGTTCTCCATAGGTGTAACCCGCCGTATCCACATATCCCAGGACAGACTTCAGAAGTCCCAGATAGGGAACCATTTCCGGGGCAAGGCCGTTAAGATCAAACATCAGGTCAAGGTAACCGATGCCGTTGGTGGGAACCTGATGATAGAGAAACAGACTTCCGTCCACATCAAGAGACTGATTGTAAAATTTCCCCGCTTCTTTTCTGATATCGCTGCGTTTCAGCATAGGGATGCACTTCTCCGCCCCCTCTGCCTCCGGAGCCTCCTGATATTCCTCCAGCGCCTTTGTTCTGCGGACAAGCGCTTCTTTCTCATCTGCGGAAAGACTGTTCAGATATTGTTCCAGTTTCTCCGCCAGCGCCTGTTCTTTCCGCGCCGCGAGTCCTTTTGACGGCACAAGAGTGATCACCGAGCCATGGGGATTGTCCAGGAGATACTTCTCCACCAGTCCTTCAAAATATCTTTCGCTGATAAGGGATTTCAGTTTTTCGAACACTGGAAGAGCCTGCACCTGGGCGAAGGCTTTCTCATCGTCATACAGCCAGGTTCCGAGAACAGCCAGGCTGTACATCAGTCCTTTGGGGTAGGAGGAAAAGTCAGCTTCCCTGTAACGGAATTCCATGCAGTTAATCCCTGCCTCCAGAGCTTTCCTGTCGATCCCGTTTTTCACAACATCGCAAAGAGTGCTGCGGATAACAGAAACAAACTTCTCCTTCCTGTCCGGTTCTGTCCCTTTTGCCACGATTTCAAAATAAGGCTGCAGGATGCCGTCGCCGTAGGAACCGTAAATATCCATACCGATGCCCGCGTCCAGAAGCGCTTTTTTCAGAGGCGCTCCCGGCGCGCTTAAGAGAGCATAATCCAGGACCTCGAACGCCGTTCCCGTAAGGACGTCGGAGGCGTTTCCCGCAGTCACGTTATAGGCAAGGTAAGCGTTATCTTTTTCACTTTCATTTTCCGCAACAGGATATTCCATCTGAAGGTCTCTCATCTCAGAAAAAGGCTTCTGAACAGGAATTTCCGAGTTTACATCCAGCCTGTCGAAATGGGACAGATAATGCTCATCAATAAACTCCAGTTTTTCCGCCATGTCCATATTTCCGTAGAGATAGATATAACTGTTGGAGGGATGATAATAAGTACGGTGGAATTCCAGGAATTCCTCATAGGACAGTTCCGGGATCACATCGGGATCCCCGCCGGATTCAAATCCGTAAGGCGTATCCGGGAAAAGAGAATCCATGATCTCTCTCTCCAGGACCTCGTCCGGTGAGGAAAAAGCGCCTTTCATCTCATTGTAGACAACTCCGTTATAGGTAAGGGGGCCGTCTGTCTGTTCCAGATGATAGCTCCATCCCTCCTGACGGAAGATCTCTTCTTTATGATAAATGTTCGGATAAAAGACCGCGTCCAGGTAGACATGCATCAGATTCTGAAAATCCTGATCGTTGCAGCTCGCCACCGGATAACAGGTCTTGTCCGGATATGTCATGGCGTTCAGGAACGTATTCAGGGATCCTTTGACCAGTTCTACGAAAGGATCCTTAAGAGGAAATTCCCTGGATCCGCAGAGAACACTGTGTTCGAGAATATGCGCCACTCCTGTGCTGTTCTTCGGCGGAGTTCGGAACGCGATATTGAACACCTTATTCTCGTCCTCGTTTTCAATGAGCATGACTCTGGCGCCTGTTTTTTTATGACGCAGAAGATAACCTGTGGAACGGATATCCCCCAGGTTTTCTTCTTTCACGATCTCATATGCTGTTACTTTATTTCTGTCCATTGCTGCCTCCGTTTTTAGATAGTGTTTCCGCTGTCCCCGATCTTATTCCGGCATTCCGCCCTCTCCCGGGAACTGAAGCTCATAGATCTCTCTGGCCGCTTTCGTGATCAGGCCAAGTTCTTCTGTCATTCCGAGTTCTTTTGGAAGCCTTACTGCCGTTTCATAGATATCCTTCTGGAGTTTGGCTTTGGCGCTGTCCTTGCTGATCGTGATAATACCGCAGATAATGGTATTATATGATTTATCGGTAACGCAGAGATTCATATAAAGATCCACCATATGGCAGCACTCTCTGTAAAGAAGCTGCTCATGAAGATCACTTTTTCCCCGGATCTCGTGGAATTTCACCGCGGCAAGTTCCCGGCCGATCTCCTTTCTGGCTCCTCTGGAGCCGGTGAACCAGCGGTTGCCTGAATTTTTATTGAATTCCATAGCCATCCACAGCTTCAGAAAACCGTCGGCAAGCGTTCCATTCTCTCCTTTTTCGTGATAACGCGCCTCCCAGAGTTCCTGACGGATCTGATTCTCCTCCGGTTCCTCGCCTGCAGCCACGGACTGATCCAGGAGCTGCTTTCTTTTCATGGGATCTGATTCTCTGTAATAAGCTGCAATTGTGGGTGTATCCATATATTCTTCTCCTTTATGCTTTCTTGATAAAAAAATACCCTTTTTCTTTTACTGCCTATTATAGCAAATAATAAAGAAAAAGGGTAGTCCTTAATCAATAAGCATAACGTCGCCAAAAGAGAAGAATCTGTATCTCTGCTTCACAGCCTCCTCATAAGCCGCCATGATCCTGTCCTTTCCCGCAAGAGCGGAAACAAGCATCAGTAGCGTGGATTCGGGAAGATGGAAATTGGTGATCAGTCCGTCGATCATCTTAAACTGGTACCCGGGATAGATAAAAATATCCGTCCATCCGCTCCCTGTCCGGAGGATCCCGTCGTCACCTGTGGCGGATTCCAGAGTACGGCAGCTGGTCGTACCCACTGAAATTACTCTGCCTCCCTGTTTTTTTGTATCGTTGATCAGTTTTGCCTGATCCTCCTCGACGACGTAGAATTCTGAATGCATATGATGCTGTTCCACATCGTCTACCTTTACCGGCCGGAAAGTTCCAAGTCCCACATGGAGGGTCACATGAGCAATCTTCACTCCTTTTTCTCCCACCTTTTTCAGGAGATCTTCTGTAAAATGAAGGCCGGCGGTAGGCGCCGCCGCAGATCCGTCGTTCTTCGCGTAAACAGTCTGATACCTGTTTTTATCCTTCAGTTTATGGGTAATATACGGAGGAAGCGGCATTTCTCCCAGCTGATCCAGGATTTCTTCAAAAATACCGTTATACTCAAACCGGATCAGGCGGTTGCCTTCATCTACAATATCCAGGATCTCTCCCTCCAGGATCCCGTCTCCGAAAGTGATCCGGGCTCCTGGTCTCGCTTTCTTTCCCGGTTTTACCAGGCACTCCCAGGTATCGTTCTCTTTCCGTTTCAGAAGCAGGATCTCAATGAGAGCGCCCGTCTCCTCCTTATGCCCGTAAAGCCTTGCCGGGATCACGCGGGTATCGTTGACCACAAGGCAGTCTCCCTCATGAAGATATTCCAGGATATCCGTAAAATGTCTGTGCTCTATGCTCCCGTCCTTCATGGAAAGATGAAGGAGTCTGGAAGAGCTTCTGTCCTCGAGAGGATCCTGGGCGATCAACTCTTTCGGAAGATCATAATAAAAATCTGATGTTTTCATAATCTACTCCTTATCTGTCTCTGCCTTCCATTCTTTTCTCCACTGCCGGATCAGATTCCACTCCTTATTGGTGATGTCCGCGGTTTTCAGAAGATCCGGCCTGTATTTTGCGGTGCGCATAAGAGACTGTTCCCGACGCCATGCGTCGATATTGGCATGATGGCCGGAAAGAAGGACCGGGGGGACTTTTCGCCCATGCCACTCTTCCGGTCTGCTGTACTGAGGATATTCCAGAAGACCGCCGGAAAATGATTCCGTCTCACCGGATTCCTGATTGCTCAGCACTCCGGGAACCATTCTGGAAATGGAATCCATCATCACCATAGCCGGCAGTTCGCCGCCTGTGAGCACATAATCGCCGATGGAAACGTAATCCGTCACGATTTCCTCCAGGACACGCTCATCAATTCCCTCATAATGACCACAGAGAAAAACAAGATCTTCCTCACAGGCGAATTCTCGCGCCATCTCCTGGCGGAACACCTTTCCCTGGGGAGTAAGATATATCACCCTGGGCTTTTTTCCGATTTTTTTCTCAACCGACTCATAGGCAAGATATACAGGTTCCGCCTGCATCAGCATCCCCGCTCCGCCGCCGTAAGGGTAATCGTCTACTTTCTGATGTTTGTTAAAAGCAAAATCCCGGATATTCACAGCCTGCACCGTAAGATATCCGCCGGCAATGGCCCGGCCGATAATGCTGGTGTTCATTCCCTGCTCGATCATTTCCGGAAAAAGCGTCAGAACATGGAAATTCATTTATATCAGCCCTTTCATCAGATGTACGGTCATGGTGTTCTTCTCGGTATCCACTTTTCTGATACACTCACGGATGGCAGGGAGGAGGACTTCGCCGTTTTCATCAGAATCAATAATATACACGTCGTTGGCTCCTGTTTCCATTACGTTCCTCAACACGCCGAAATGGGCGCCGTCTTCAAGGACCACATCCATGCCAAGAAGATCGGCCACGTAATATTCGTTTTCGCCCAGCGGCTGCCCCTCTTCTCTGGGGATCCAGAGATCGCAGCCTTTGTACTTCTCTATGTCATTGATGTTATCCACACCGTCAAATTTCAGTATCACAAGATTTTTAAAAAACTTCACACGGCTGATATCCAGCCTTCTGTGCTCCTTCCCGGTATCCAGGAGCACATATTCAAGCTCCAGGAAACGTTCCGGATCATCTGTCGTAGGGAATACCTTCACCTCGCCACGCACACCGTGAGTGGTGGTGATCACTCCAACCTTCAGTAAATCTTCCATAAACAACTCCTACGTGAAAGAAGGAGCCATGTTTCCACAGCTCCTGTCCATACTTTATTGCAGAATATCCACAATTACTTTTTTGCTGCTCTTTGAAGAAGCGGCTTTTACCACGGTACGGATCGCTTTTGCAATCCTTCCCTGTCTTCCGATCACTTTACCCATATCGGAAGAACCCACCTTTAATTCGATGATAACTGCATCTTCTTTTTCGTTCTCGGTAACAACTACCTCGTCCGGATGATCAACAAGAGATTTTGCAATTACTTCAACCAGTTCTTTCATTACATACCTCCCTGTGCCGGTATCTGTCTGTACCGGTGTCTATTATTTCTCGATTCCGGCGATCTTGAAGATTTTTGCAACAGTTTCCGTGGGCTGCGCGCCTGCTGCAAGCCATTTCTTAGCGGCCTCTTCGTTTACTTTGTATGCGCTGGGCTCCAGGTTCGGATCGTAGGTTCCGATCTCCTCGATGCACTTTCCGTCACGTTTGCTGCGGGAATCTGCAACAATAATTCTGTAGAAAGGTGCTTTTTTCTGTCCCATTCTTCTTAATCTGATCTTTACTGCCATTTTAGTTTTCCTCCATTTATAGCTTTTATCTGTTTTTATTTATTTAAAAGGGAAGCCTGAAGCCGCCTCTTTTACCTGGTTTGCCGCCCATCATCCCGGGCATCTGTTTCATCATCTTCCTGCTCTGCTCAAACTGCTTCACAAGACGGTTGACCTCCGCGATATCCACGCCGGCGCCTCTGGCGATACGGTTCTTCCTGGAAACGTTGAGGATTCCCGGATTGCTCCGCTCCTGAGCCGTCATGGAAAGGATGATCGCCTTGGTGCGTTCCAGGGCGCTTTCATCGATCATGTTCTCAATATCCTTCATCTTGCCGCCAATCCCCGGAAGCATATTCAGGATACTGCCGATCCCGCCCATCTTGTTCATCTGTTCCATGCTGGTAAGATAATCGTTAAAGTCAAAGTCCATCTTCTTCAGTTTTTTCTGCATCTCTGCAGCCTGCTCCTGATCGAAAGCCGCTTCCGCCTTCTCGATAAGGCTCATTACATCGCCCATTCCCAGGATCCTGGAAGCCATCCTGTCAGGATAGAACTGTTCAAGGTCTGAAAGCTTCTCTCCCATGCCCACATAGAAGATTGGCTTTCCGGTCACCGCCCTGATGGAAAGAGCAGCTCCGCCTCTGGTATCTCCGTCCATTTTTGTAAGGATCACGCCGTCGATCCCGACTTTATCTGTAAAGGTCTTCGCCACGTTGACCGCGTCCTGTCCCGTCATGGCGTCCACAACAAGAAGTGTGGCGTCCACCTGTACATTCGCCTTGATATCGGCAAGTTCCTGCATCATGTCCTCGTCAACATGGAGACGGCCTGCCGTATCCAGAAGAACTACGTTCTGCTGGTGTGTTTTCGCATGTTCCACCGCAGCCTTCGCAATGTTTACAGGGCTCTGCTTATCTCCCATGGAAAATACTTCCACACCCTGTTTCTCTCCATTGACCTGAAGCTGCGTGATCGCAGCCGGACGGTATACGTCGCAGGCGGCAAGAAGAGGTCTTTTGCCTTTTGATTTCAGTTTACCCGCCAGTTTCGCCACAGTAGTGGTCTTACCGGCGCCCTGAAGTCCCGCCATCATAAGGACGGTAATCTCGCTGCCCGGTTTTATGGGAAGTTCCGTCGTCTCGCTGCCCATAAGGCTGACCAGCTCTTCGTTAACGATCTTGACTACCATCTGGCCGGGATTCAGGCCGTTCATCACATCCTGGCCTACTGCCCGTTCCTGCACCGCTTTCGTAAACTGCTTGACAACCTTAAAATTGACGTCCGCCTCCAGAAGAGCCATTTTTACTTCTTTCAGCGCGGTCTTGACGTCTTCTTCCGTAAGACGTCCCTTGCCCCGCAGTTTCTTGAACACATTCTGAAGTTTTTCTGTCAAACTCTCAAATGCCATTCTCTATAATTCCTCCAAAATAAGACTGGAAATCTTCTCTATCTCCTGCACATGATTCTCGCCGGCTATCTGCTGGATCCTGTGGATCTGTTCCCTGATGCGGAGAAATTTCTCCACCAGGTGAAGTTTCTCCTCGTAACCTTCCAGAATATGATTGCAGCGCCTGATCATGTCATGCACTCCCTGACGGCTGATCCCAAGATCCTCCGCCACCTCGCTGAGGGAAAAATCCTCCAGGACAACGCTCTCATAAACCTGTTTCTGGCGTTCTGTAAGAAGTTCCCCGTAAAAATCATACAGTAAAGTCTGTTCTACAATTTTTTCCATCTGCTGACCACCTTGGGTATCATACCGTATAAAAAGATAGATGTCAAGTATTTTTTCTTGACGAACCTATGTTTATGTGTTTTTGTCTGGTTTCATCATGCTATAAATCTGCAATCTTTCACTATTCCTATATTCATCTGATGTTATCACTTTCTATCTTTTTATCCAAATTTGTCACAAAATTGTCACAGCAGTCATGATATTTTTACTATCTGTGCAACCTCCTCTCCTCTTTTTTTATCCTCTGTCAAATGAGTATAAGTATCCAGCGTTACAGAGGTGGAAGCATGGCCTAAATTCTGGCTCACAATCTTTATATCCGCCCCGGCAGAATACGCTAGACTTGTATATGTATGTCGTGCCATATGAGGACAGAAATTTTCTATTTTCTCCTTCTTCTTATCTTCCGCCTCTTTGTTATACTGTTTTATAATCCGCTTGATAAGCTCCCTGAAGCTTGGCTCATTCCACACATTACCAAGTGTATTGAAAAACAAAAAGCCGGATACTTGACCTCTGATATGCCCGTAATCATCTACATAGGGCAAATTGACAATAGATGTCACATTATTCATCTTCAGTTTCAAAAGCTCTTTTTTAACAACACTGTTCATTACGATTGTTCGTACGGATGTCTTACTTTTCGGAGAGGCCACCGCCATAGTAAATCCATAATCTACCTTCCTGTATCTGTTTACGGTTTTATTGATTACTATAACATCATCTTTAAAATTTACATCTTCCCATGTTAAGGCTGCCATTTCTCCAATTCTCACACCCAAATTAAACAAGACAACAAATGCCGGATAACTATACAAAAATCTTTTACTGTTTTTTACATAGTCCATAAAGAGATCAATATGTCGCTGTTCAATCGCATTTCTTTTCTTGCTTTCTGTCTGCGGAATCTGCAAATTCTTTGCCGGATTTTTGATAATGATATCATCATCTATGGCACACTCAAAAACCATATTCAAACAACTTTTCAAATTAGACATAGTAGAATGCTTTTTGCCGTCCTCGATCATCTCGTTTATGATCCTCTGGCAGTCCGTCTTTGTAATCTTTGCAATCTGTTTTTTGCCGATGGTATTTTTAATATAAGTGTTATAGTACGACTTATAATTTGTGCAAGTGGTAGCCTTTCTGCCGCTCCTTGCGAATGTTTCCATCCAGAAATCAAAATAAGCGTTCAATGTCATTCTGGCACTTCTGGTATTGAGTTTGTTTCCTTTATCTATTCGACACAGCAATTCATTTTCCTGTGTCCGAAGTTCCGCCAGATCAGGAGCAGTAATTGTCACACGTTCACCATCAATCATTTTTCGGAACATGTATCTATTATTCTTTGAATCATAGTATTCTCCAGTACGAAGATTTCTTCCTCTGATATCTTTTCTTTTACCTGCCATAAAAATGCCCTCCTATTCTTCTTGGTTGACTCCTTTATATATGTAACCTGTTTCTTCCCAGAATTTCTTTGGTGATATATAATAATCATACTGAGAGCTTCCTTCCTTCTTGAACGCAACTCCAAATTTCAGAAATCCTAGAATAATCCCCTGGCGAATAAACTGCGGATCTTTTTTCATGACCCTTGCTGCTACATTAACCGGTACATTCTCACCTGTAAACTCTGGCAGCTCTATATAATTTTTCCCTCTTTCCATGGCTACTCCTTTCCAATAAAGGGCAGCAGGTCTCCCCACCGCCCATTATGTTACTGTTGTTCTTGGCACTCGTGCATTATATTAACGGCCATTTTAAAGCCTACTACAAAACCAGCCTTTTCGAATCCCCTTGCCAGAGAAATCGCACTGTCGTAAAAATCCTGTGCTGTCTGGCTCGCTGGCCCGCCGGATCTGATGAAGCAATCCAGCGCAGTTTCCAGTTCCTGCAGTCCGGCCCGCTGTTCTTCAGTCTGTGGCGTTTCTTCATTATGGCTTGCCTTGTAGTTTTCAAATATTGTTTCAATAGTTTCCATGATGTTTTTCTCCTTTTTCTTGCAATGAACACTTTTCTATTGTATTATCAATCTAATCCTGTTTGATCATCAGGTAAAATTCTCCGAGCCTGGGAAATGAGCCAGCTGGAGGCTTAGCCCCTGTCAGTGTTGCAGCACTGGCAAGGGCATTTTCCTTATACTGTTGCAACCTCCTGTACCTGGGAACCCCCGAAGAATCTTGCTTTGTATACAGCACCATCTCCTCTGCTCCCCCAGAGCAGCTCTACGCCAAACAGCGCCCTGCTGCCATGGATCACTTCATATCCGTGCTGCCTCCATCCGCTCCATGTGTTCGTTTCCTCGCTGATTCCTGCTGCCGCTTTCGCATGTTCAATCCGCTTAGTGTTGACTTCCTCGGCTTTTGCTGAGAGCCATGCTCTATGCAAGCATTCCGCAAATGAAAGCTGCATCTTACGGTAGTTCTTCCAAGCTCTTAACATAATCGCCCTAAGATTGTATTTCATGTTTCTGTCTCCTTTCTTCCAAAACAGCCCCGGCAGGCTTTAAACATCTAGCGTTCTACTCAGTGCGTCTCAATCTCTCTTATCCTGTTTCCCGGTGTTATGTTGTATTCTTGCTTTCCCTTTCGGTACTCCCGTCTACCTTCGCTGTTCTGTTTTCCTTTGATGGTTATATTATATATCTATTGCTAGCAATAGTCTATTGATGTTATACACAAATATTACTAGCAATATACAATTAATTTTGTCTAATATTATCTATTGCTAGTCATATACATTCGTGCTATACTGCCTGTAAAGTGGAGAAAGTAAACCTTTATTGTTCATTCTATCCCCATTTATTTCAAACCAGAAAGTAGGTGTAGCAATGCCGGAAGAAAGCAAAATCAGTAAAGCACAGCAAAAAGCTGTTCAAAAATATGTTAAAAACAATTACGATAGAGTAGTTGTCACTTTTCCCAAAGGTAAACGAGAGCTAATTAAAGAATATGCTTTCAGCCACGGGGAAAGTATGAATGCTTTTATCGTTCGTGCGGTCAACGAAAGGATAGAACGTGAATGCAACGATCTGAAGAGCGCACAATAAGAAGGGGGGATTTTCTATGCCATTAGCTCAGAACAAAATTTACACAGAAGCGGACTATTACAATCTGCCGGAAGATGTGAGAGCAGAACTGATCGAGGGGAATCTGATCTATAACCAGGCGGCCCCCTCCAGAATCCATCAGACGATACTCATGGAACTATCCGGAACGATCCGGAATTATCTCAGATCGAAAGGCGGTTCCTGCCGTGTTTTCCCGGCGCCCTTCGCTGTTAAGCTGAGAGAGGACAGGAATACCATAGTTGAGCCGGATATAAGTGTGATCTGTGACCGGAGCAAACTCACGGACCGGGGATGTACCGGAGCCCCAGACTGGATCATTGAGATCGTTTCCCCCAGTAATTCCAGCCATGATTATGTGATGAAGCTGAATCTTTACGCAAATGCAGGAGTGAGGGAATATTGGATTGTAGACCCGGTCAGAAAGAGCATTTTCGTGTATTACCTGGAGCAGGATCACTTTAAGGCAGAAGCCTATACGTTCCATGACACAATCCCGGTCGGTATCTATGACGATTTTCAGATTGATTTTTCCAGCCTTGATCTGTAACCGTGGGGGAGTGAACCTATATTTCCTGCGGTTATGTGGGAGCAGGACACGCAATAGCACTCGGAATATGGGGCCGGGTGCTATTTTATGCCTGGAGATCGGAAAATCCGGCGCTGTTTTCAATGCCGTTTTCTTTTCTTAGTCCGGCGCTCAATCGCTCTGACTATGACATGCGCTATCAGATCCCCCAGGAGTACGATAATCCCGAATGTGAGATAATCCATAGTCCTTCCCTCGCTTTCTGGCCGGGAGACACTCAAAACGCTCTTGACTTTTTACCTTGCCGGCCGTATAGTTCTCTTAGGCGAAGGCTGTTCCGTCAAGGGGCAAACCGTTCTGGTTCTGGTATGGATCGGGGCGGTTTTCTTTTTTCTGAAGGCATAAATCCCTGTCGCTCTCATATCCCTGTGATTGATTTACAGGGGCGGGGAGCGGTTTTTTGTTGCCAGGTGTGGAAATATAAGGCTATCGGTCTTTATGCCGTATATGGGGCTTTTTGATAGCCGTTCCATGACTCTCACAGTAGCTTTTCCTTGTTGCTGTAAATATACCGGTCCAGACGGTCATACTCGTCACGCTTGATTTGTTTCACTGAGTACAGGCTGGTTCCGGTGGTGATCTGTTGATTGTACTTTTCGATCTCGTCCTTTGAGCCGTTGGCCCGGCCGATACGCTGTATCTCTGAGCGAAGTTCTTTCAGAGCGTTTGTGAGCGTGATCAGTTCATCGCAGGTTCTGTGGTGGATTTCCTGGGCTGTATTTATGATTTCCAGACGCAGGATCCATTCGTAACGGTAGAGATCACAGATATTTTTCCATGTGTCGCTTATGGTTCCGGGCGGGAAAGTGTCGCTCTGTTTTGTTTCACGAACCATAGGCTCTAAATATTCCCTTTCCTTGCGGGCTTTTTCCAGTGATTCTGAATATTCTATGATCTTTTCCGGATTCCCTTCCGTCATAGCGTCCTTCAGAGCGGTCTCGATGGTGCTTATTGAGTTGTCCTGTTCTGTAAGCCTTGCCCTGGCTTTTTCGACCTTTTCCTGTTTGGCTGTGATGAAAGAAGCAAGGTTCCCGTATAACTCTTTAGTTGGCGGAGTTTCTATGTCCGGAAATTCGCTTGCCTGTTTTAACAGATCGAGTATAGCTATGGCACACGAAAATCTGTTAAATGCGATCATTCTCGGATCATTACCTTCCGAATCGATCTGTTCTTCGCAGAGCTGTCCTGCCATTTCCAGATTACGGAGTTTAGCCTGGGTGAGTAAGTCGGTTGGGGTCTCGTTCGTTTCCAGAAGTTCCTGGAGACGCTCGGACTCTCGCAGACTTTTAAGAGAAGCCTGTAGCCTGTTGATCTCTTGATCCAGAGACACACACTCTTTAATATCTGCCGTCCGGCTTTTCTTGATGGCCTGTTCAAGTTGCTGTTCTGTCTGTTTGATTACTTTCTGTAAACTTTCCATTTTCTCATTTTCCTTTCTGGGTATTTTTTATGCTCATGCGTTCCGTACAGAAGCGGGGCGCTTGTAGCTGTGATATATCCCTATGAAGCCGTTACCGGCTCAGGGAGCGTTTGTAGCCTTTCATGTGGAGAATGATAAGCCTATGGCTCTGAGGAGCAAAATACGGGCTGATTACCCTTTCTCTGGCGTTCCGAAAATCCTGTCGTATGTGTCGGTATCAATACAGGCCGTATGCTCGTCCATAAAGTCAAAAGCCTGTTTCTCGTCCATGAGTTGAACCTTTATCTCATTTCCCTGGCTTTCGCTCACGAGGAAGTAGGAGCCTTTCTTTGTCCGGTAGAGGTTCCTGGATGACAGGTTCCCGTAATTATCCCGTTCCGAAGCACAGAGAAGATCAGATTCGTCCGGAACATATTGCCGTTTGCCGATGTAATACCGGATCTTTGGCTGTTTCATGTGCCGGCCCTCCTTTCGGTTTTCTCTTTTTTAGGGGTGACATATCCAATAATTCCCGGAGCAGTCTTTCGTTCTGGATTCAGACCGTCCAGTCCAAAGAACAGGACGCACAGATCCATGATCGCTCTTTCTGTGCTGTTCTGGAGATAACGCTGGCTGATCAGAAGTCGCTTGCATATTTCTTTCTCTGCCGGCGGATTTTGTACGATATACCGTAAAACAATCACATTATGGCTTACTTTGTATCTGTCCGTCTGGTCATTACAGTCACGGTGGGAGCGGATCAGGCTGTTGACCGTCTCTCGTACCGGGCTGTTTTCCGGAGAATCCCGGTAATGTTCCAGTAATGCCCGTATGAAATCTTTCTGACACTCATAGATTCTGATTGCCTGTTCACGCTTTTCCTGTTGCTCTTTCTCATGTCCGGCGGTAATTTCTCGTATGACACAGGATATGGCCCTGTCCAGTAACTCATTCAGTTCCTGCGATCCGGGTATCCTGGCATGAGTCAATATAGCCGGCAGTCTGTTCTGGTCAATATCGGTTCCCATATCTTTCCTTTCTCTGGCTCTGGAGCCAGAAGTGTGCAGGGGATCAGAGAAGCAGTTCCCTTTCCTGGTCGCTCAGATCCTTAAAATCGTTCCGTATCTGTCTCTTTGCCCGTTCCATAGATTTTCTCGGAAGGAAAGTTGCCAGTTCCTGGCCGTATTTCCCTGTCCGGATTCTCTTGTATGCTGATTGTGCAAGCTGAGAAACATACTGG
>NBJMC04201__coassemble_577_pt1 | contig 26516 bp, 22 predicted proteins | sample NBJMC04201__metabat2_high_PE_014 | metagenome-assembled genome bin NBJMC04201 | reverse complement strand
CGCATAAAAAGAGGACTGTGAAAAAATGATTTCTCATTTTTTTCACAGCCCCTTTCTCTGTTGTGCCATCAGAGGATGACAAGCTGCTTTTGATATTCGTGTTTAAACGGCTTTCCGCTTTTGTGGCACAGAATGCTTTCGTATATGTTGGATGCCCTGGTGTTTTCCTCCAGAAAAGCAGACGCTTCAGGAGAAAGCAGGGAAGAGGCGTTCGCGGGTTTTGTGATAAGAGGCAGAGAGCCTCTTTTTTTTATTTCATTGAGAAGCGGAAGCGCTTCCCTGCGAAATCCCAGGACACGGGCATAGGGGACGTGCTGCGAAGCGCTGCGGATCCCAAGGAGCAGGTGAAGCAGGGCTCTTTGGATTCTTGTCCGTGTGATTTCTTTTGTTTTCAGAAGATCACAGAACTGGACAAATCCCCGGTATTCGTTCAGTCTGTTTTTTATCCTTGCCGCGATTTCCGGAGAAATATCAAGGAATTCCTCGTAAGTGTCTCCGGAGGAAAGCAGCGCGTAATGAAGGAGCAGGTCCAGATCGGCCTCTTCCACAAAGGTGTTTGCCTTTACCATGTACGAAAGGATCTCAAGAGCTTCCTTTGGGATCTTATTGGAGAGCAGGCCAAAAGAGCCGTGCTGTTTCAGAAAAGAACGGATGGCGGTGGCCGAGGGAGCACTGTCCCCGCAGAGATCCTGTTCATGGTAGCCTGCGCCCGCTCTTTTCAGAGTGACCGGAGCAATGTTGCTCTTAAGGCGCCGGATTGCCCTGCAGTATTCGATCCCCAGAATATTGTTGGGGGAAGAGAGAAGGGCGGCGATCTCCCTGCCGGAGACAGGCAGATGGAAAGCATCGGCGTATTCGCACAGCGCCTGGGACCTGGCCGCCGGATAGGATCTGCCCTCCCGCAGATGTTTTTTCAGAAGAGTCCTGTAGGGGGCAGGTTCTTCGTTCAGTAAATCTGCCGCCAGAAGAAAACGGCCGGTATCGCCTGATTCTCTTCCGAAACAGAGGTGGGTGACTACGCCGCTTCCGTCCAGAAGAGAAACGGCTCCCGTGGAGAATCCCTCCGCGCTGGCAGAAGAAAACTGGACCGGAAGCTCAAGGACAAGGTCCGCGCCGCAAAGTAAAGCCATTTTTGCGCGCGTATGTTTGGGGAGGATCGCCGGGGTACCCCGCTGCACATAATCTCCGCTCATGGCGACCACGATATAGTCGGATTTCAGCTCCTTTTTCACCCAGTCGATCTGGTACTGGTGGCCGTTATGAAAAGGGTTGTATTCTGCAATGATTCCGGTTACCGTCATTCTCTGTATACTCCTGTAAAACGTTTTTTCAGATGCAAGATACAAAATGCATTGTTCTGTTACGGTCATATAATCTGCATTTTCAGTATATTTGATTTAATATTAAAAATCAATTCGTATAAAAGAAAAAGATATTCCCAAAAAGGTAATGGGCTATGATGCAAATTGCATTTTAAAAAATACTTCACTTTGTCAGATTATGGGATGGAAGTGCTTGAAATACACTCCCCCTGGGGGTATAATAAATATAACTATGGAGATTCCGACGGGAACTTCATTGGGCCTTCAGGCCGAAATTACGAAAGGAGCCATTTAACCATGGGATATGTTGAAGTGCTCAAAAAAAGAGCAAAAGAAAGCATTAAGACAATCGTGCTGCCGGAAACAGAAGATATGAGAACCATCGAGGCGGCAGACAAGATTCTGAAAGAAGGAATCGCGAAGATCATTCTGATCGGTAACGAAGAGGCTATCAATAAGAAAGCTGCTGAAGGCGGATTCGATATCTCCGGCGCGGCTATCGTTGATCCGGAAACATCTGACAAGACTCAGGCATACATTGACAAGTTTGTTGAACTGAGAGCAAAGAAAGGAATGACCCCGGAGAAGGCGAAAGAGATCCTTCATACCCAGTATCCGTACTATGGCGTCATGATGGTTAAGATGGGCGACGCAGACGGAATGGTATCCGGAGCTTGCCACTCCACAGCAGATACACTTCGTCCCTGTCTGCAGATCCTGAAGACTAAGCCGGGAACCAAGCTTGTTTCCGCATTCTTCCTGATCGTAGTTCCCGACTGCGAATACGGCGCCGACGGAGCTTTTGTTTTCGCTGATTCCGGACTGAATCAGAATCCTACTCCGGAAGAACTCTCCGCGATCGCAGCTTCTTCCGCTGAATCCTTCCAGCTTCTCGTACAGCAGGAGCCTGTTGTGGCAATGCTTTCCCACTCCACTAAGGGAAGTGCGAAACATGCCGACGTAGACAAGATGGTAGAGGCTACCAGAATCGCAAAAGAAGAGCATCCGGAACTGAAACTTGACGGAGAATTCCAGCTTGACGCAGCTATCGTTCCCAGCGTTGGCGCATCCAAGGCTCCCGGAAGCGATGTGGCAGGCAAGGCCAATGTTCTGATCTTCCCGGATCTTGACGCAGGCAACATCGGTTATAAGCTTGCGCAGCGTCTTGCGAAGGCCGAGGCATACGGACCTATCACTCAGGGTATCGCGAAGCCTGTAAACGATCTGTCCAGAGGATGTTCTGCAGACGATATCGTGGGCGTTGTTGCCATCACTGCAGTACAGTGCCAGGCAGAGGATAAGTAAGAGTACATAACTCAGGGTATTTTTAATTTTATTATTAATTTAGAACAGGAGAGTAAAAACATGAATGTATTGGTAATTAACTGTGGAAGCTCCTCTTTAAAGTATCAGCTTATTGATTCCAAGACAGAGGCGGTTCTTGCAAAAGGTCTCTGCGAGAGAATCGGTATTGACGGAAGACTGGTGTATCAGAAAGCCGGCGGCGACAAAGAGATTACAGAAGCTGCCATGCCCACACACAAAGAAGCGATCCAGATGGTCCTTCATGCGCTGGTTAATGAGAAGACAGGCGCCATCAAGAGCCTTGACGAGGTAGGCGCTATCGGCCACCGCGTGGTACACGGCGGAGAGAAATTTGCGGCATCTGCAGTGATCACAGACGAGATGATCAAGACGGTGGAAGAGTGCAACGATCTTGCACCGCTGCACAACCCGGCGAACCTGATCGGTATCCGCGTATGCGCGGAACTTATGCCGCATGTACCGCAGGTAGGCGTTTTTGATACTGCATTCCATCAGACTATGCCGCCGAAAGCATATCTGTATGGTCTGCCGTTAGACTACTACAAGAAATATAAGATCAGAAGATATGGTTTCCACGGAACTTCCCACAGCTATGTTTCCAAACATGCGATTCAGTTCCTGGGACTGGATCCGGATAATTCCAAAGTGATCGTATGCCACCTGGGCAACGGTTCCTCCATCAGCGCTGTACAGAACGGCAAGTGTATCGACACCACCATGGGTCTGACACCGCTGGAAGGCGTGATCATGGGAACACGTTCCGGAAGCATCGATCCGGCTATCGTAGAGTTCATTGCCAAGAAAGAAAACCTGGATATTGCAGGCGTTATGAATGTTCTCAATAAGAAATCCGGTCTTCTCGGACTGTCAGGTATTTCCAGCGATATGCGTGACCTGGAAGACGCGGCGGCAGAGGGTAACGAAGATGCGAAGAACGCAAGAGAAGCTCTTGCATACGGCATCGCGAAATATGTTGGCGGTTATGTAGCGGCTATGAACGGCGTAGACGCCATCATCTTTACCGCAGGTATCGGCGAGAACGATAACCTTGTACGTGAGGATATCTGTTCTTACTTTAAATATCTGGGTGTTGCCATTGATCTGGAAGCAAATAAGAAACGCGGAGAGGATATTGTGATCTCCACACCGGATTCAAAAGTTAAAGTTGCGGTTATCCCGACGAATGAAGAGCTTGCAATCTGCAGAGATACAGTCGCTCTTGTAAAATAATACAGCCATGTTCCTGCGGGAATACTGTTGTCAGCAAAAAGGGTTCATCTTATCCGGTGAGCCCTTTTTTGCGCACGTGAGCTGTGCCGGTGTCCCGTGCGGACAGCCGCTGTGCCGGACAGGACAGAAATCCGGCTAAAATTTCTGCAGAGCGGATAAAATTTCGTTGACAAATGAGAAAGGGATATGTATAATTGACTAAGTGTGAATAGGAGAAAGCTATGCAGATTCATTTATCAGATATCACGTTCAGTGAAGGAAAAACAATGCAGGTGACTGCAGAACTGGAAATGGACAGGATCAACTTTCAGCTGGGAGATTTTCCCATCCTGGAAAAAGAACCGGCAGAGCTTACTGTAGTCAATACAGGAGACAGGGTTCTTGAGATTGAAGGAGAGGGAAGCGTGACAGTTGGAATTCCCTGTGACAGGTGTCTGGAGCAGGTATCCGTGAAGATTCCTTATCATATTAAGAAGAAGCTTGATATGAAGCTGACAGATGAAGAGAGGATCAATGATCTGGATGAAAGCAGCTATCTCACAGGAATGGACCTGGATGTGGACCGTCTGGTCTATCTTGAGGTACTGATGGGCTGGCCTTTGAAGACGCTTTGTAATGAAGACTGCAAAGGTATCTGTAAAAGTTGCGGGAAGAACCTGAACGAAGGTCCCTGCGGATGCGCCGAGGAGCCGAAGGATCCACGGATGGCAGCCATCAGTGATATATTCAGTAAATTTAAGGAGGTGTAACCTATGTCCATATGTCCAAAGAACAAAACATCCAAAGCAAGACGTGACAAAAGACGCGCAAACTGGAAGATGAGTGCTCCGAACCTGGTGAAATGCAGCAAATGCGGCGCCCTGATGATGCCTCACAGAGTTTGCAAGGCCTGCGGAAGCTACAATAAGAAGGAGATTATCAAAATCGAAGATTAATCAGAAAAACGGAATCCTGTACAGGGTTCTGTTTTTTATTGTACTGAAAATACAAATAATTTCAGGGAACAAAACAAAATTATTTAAATTAAATAAAACATAATATATATTGACAAAATAGTTTGTACAATTTATACTATGAATTAATCGGAATAAGTGGTGGAGTCTGTCATAATATTTCAAAAGTGCAGACAGTAAATACAATTATCGGTTGACTGTCGGGCATATGGATATATTATTTATTCTCGATTCAGATAGTAAGGCATACAGGGACCATCTTCTTATTTTCGACATTATAATTCTGGCCTGAAAAGAAAAAGAAAGGGAAAGGTGGTTTTTATGGAGCAGAATCTGTCACTTTTTTACGGGCTGTCCTTTCTGACAGCCGCACTGGCGTTTGCCTACGCTGCTTATCTTTATCTCTGGGTTAAGAAGCAGCCGACGAAAAACGCGAAGATCAGAGAAGTATCCGCGCTGATCAAAGCGGGCGCGAATACCTTCATGCGCAGGGAATATCTTATCCTTGCCAAATTTGCCGGTATCGCGGCGATCATTATCTTTATACTTCTTCCGTCTCCCATCTGGAGCGGCAATATTTTATCCAATGTTGAAATGACAGCAGCATACATACTTGGTACTGCCTTATCTGCCGTGGCAGGTAAGATCGGTATCCTGGTGGCGACTCATTCCAATTCCAGAGCGGCTGAAGCTGCCAAAAAGGGAATTGAGCCGGCTTTCCTTGTGGGATTCCGCGGCGGGGCCGTTATGGGGCTCCTTGTGGTGGGCTGTTCCCTTCTGGGCGTCGCGGCTGTGCTCATGGTAGTGGGAGACACCAGTATCATTCTGGGCTTCTCATTCGGAGCAAGCTCTCTTGCCCTTTTTGCCAAAGCCGGCGGCGGTATCTTTACTAAAACCGCAGATGTTTCCGCTGACCTTACCGGCAAGGTGGAACTGGGTATCCCGGAGGACGATCCTAGGAATCCCGCGGTTATCGCTGATAATGTAGGTGATAACGTAGGAGACGTTGCGGGAATGGGAGCGGATCTTTTTGACTCCAATGTGGCAGCCATGGCTTCTGCGCTTGTTATCGCGCAGTCCCTATCAGGCGGCGAATACAACAATATTTCCATGGTGTTCTGTTACGCGATCCTGGGACTTCTGGCTTCCATTATCGGCATTGCCAACGCCCGTATCGGAAAGAATGGAAACCCCACCCACGCGCTGAATATGTCCACATATATGACAACAGGAATCTTTCTGGTTCTTACCGCGGTGGCGACGGCTGTGTTTGACGGTTTTTCCTGGAGGATCTGGGGAGCCTCTACAGTGGGCCTGATCGTGGGCGTTATCATCGGTATTACCACGGACTACTTCACAGATGATTCCAAACCTATCGTTAAGAAAGTGGCCCACGCTTCACAGTCCGGACCGGCGTTCACTGTCCTTTCCGGCGTTTCCTACGGATTTATTTCCGCCCTCCCGGCAATGGTGGGTATTGCGGTATCCGCCCTTCTGGCTTATAAAATCTGCGAGCCTATGGGAGAGGGATACGCTATTTTCGGAATCTCCATGGCGGCTGTGGGAATGCTTTCCATCGTCGGCATGATCATCTCCAACGATGCTTACGGACCTATCGTGGACAATGCGAGAGGCCTCGCGGAGATGGGAGATCTGGGAGAGGATACGATCCGCAGGGCGGATGAACTGGACAGCGCAGGAAATACGGTAAAAGCCGTTACCAAGGGATTCTCTATCGGCGCCGCAGGCCTTACGGTAATTTCTCTTCTGGGCGCGTTTATGTCAGAAGTCAACGTCTCTCTCGCGGAAGCGGGAAAGGAACTTATCACCGGTTTTGATATCATGGAGCCGACAGTCTTCTTCGGCGTGCTGATCGGAGCGGCTATCCCGGCTGTGTTCTCGGCAATGCTGATCCTCGGCGTGGACAAAAACGCCCAGAGGATGGTTGCGGAGATCCACCGCCAGTTTGATACGATTCCCGGCCTCCGTGAAGGAAAAAAAGGCGTTAAGGCAGAGTACGGCAAATGTATTGATATTGCCACGACAGGCGCGCTGAAAGAATTGATCCCCGCCGGCCTGATGAGCATCCTCTCCACACTGGTGGTAGGATTTATCGGCGGCCCCCAGGCGATCGGAGGTTTCCTTCTGGGAAACATCGTCAGCGGACTTCTTCTGGCTCTGTTTATGTCCAACGCAGGGGGGCTCTGGGATAACTCCAAAAAATACGTGGAATCCGGAGAGGAAGGCGGCAAGGGCAGCAAGGCCCATAAAGCAGCAGTCATCGGCGATACGGTAGGAGATCCCTTCAAAGATACGGCGGGACCTTCCATCAATACACAGATCACAGTTGTTTCCCTGGTATCCTCTCTGATGTCCTCGATTTTCGTGGCGTTTTCTTTCTTTGGATGATACCTGTCAGTTTCAGCCGGCATCTTCGGATGCCGGCCTGTTTCGTATTGACCTTCTTTTTTCTCTCTGTTATACTCTACAACAGAGACTGTTTTAGCAGTATATTTCGGAAAACAGGAGGTTAGTGATGAGTGAAAAAAATCAGATCACAGAAGGCGTGATCTGGAAACAGCTGCTTCTTTTTTTCTTTCCTGTTGTTGCAGGAACATTCCTTCAGCAGATATATAACGCGGCCGACACGATTGTTGTCGGTCGTTTTGTGGGTAAAGAGGCTCTGGCGGCGGTAGGCGGATCGGTGAATCAGATCGTGAATCTTATCGTGGAGGTGTTTGTAGGCCTCACGTCCGGAGCGTCCGTGATCGTCTCCCAGTTTTACGGCGCCAGGGACAAAAAGAATCTGGAGAAGACCATTCATACAGTATATGCCCTGGCTGTGGCGGCGGGGATCGTCATCGGGATCCTGGGCCTTCTTTTATCCGGAACCATACTTGAATGTATGAATACGCCCGGAGAACTGATGAAAGACTCTCTGACTTATCTGCATATCTATTTCATTGGTATCGTATTCAATCTTGTATATAATATGGGCGCGTCTGCTCTGAGGGCCATGGGGGATTCCCGGCGGCCTCTTTATGTTCTCGCGGTGGCCTGTTCGCTGAACATTGTCCTGGACCTTCTTCTGGTGGTGGTGTTCAAGATGGGCGTTGCGGGGGCTGCCACGGCAACGATCTTCTGTCAGGGGATCAGCGCCTGTATTGTCACCTGGATGCTGATGTCCAAAGAGAAAATGTGCAGCCTCAGGCTGAAGAAAATCCGTTTTTATATGAATTCTCTTCGTTCGGTGGTGCGTATCGGTATTCCGGCGGGATTTGAAGCCGCCATGTACTGTGTGGCCAATATCGTGATCCAAGTGTTTGTCAACCGCCTGGGAACAGATTATGTGGCTGCCTGGGGAACTTTTGGCAAGATCGATGCCGCGTTCTGGATGATCGTCAACGCATTCGGGATTTCCATCACCACTTTTGTGGGACAGAATTACGGCGCCGGCCAGATCAGGAGAATGAGGAGAAGTGTAAAGGACTGCCTGATCATGTGTTATGTGTCCGCTGTCTCCATGAGTATTCTTCTGATGACATTTGCGGAACCTCTGTACCGTCTCTTTACCACTGACGGGAATGTTGTCTCCATCGGGGTATATATGATGCGTTTCCTGATGCCCTCCTATTTCCTGTATGTGGTGATCGGGATTCTTTCCGGAGCGCTCAGGGGCGCCGGGAGAGTGCTGGTTCCGGTCCTTCTCACCTGCGGCGGCGTATGCGTTTTGAGGATCACATGGATGTTTGTTCTGCTGCCGTCGCACCCGGGAATTGAGACGATCATGCTCAGTTATCCGGCATCCTGGAGCATTACGGCGGTACTTTTTATCATATATTATGTGAAGCGGTTTCCGAAACCCGGAAGCCGTTCGATCCTTCCCTGACGCTTCTGAAGAATGGAGCCGGCGGTTTGAGACAGAAAAAGGAGAGCAGATTTCATGAACAATATTTTAAATATGGAACACATCAGCAAAATTTATGGCGACAAGGTGATCTTTGACGATATTACCTGCGGGATCCATCAGGGCGACAAGATCGGTATCATCGGTATTAACGGAACGGGAAAAACCACTTTTCTCAGGATACTTGCAGGACTGGAGGCGCCGGACGGCGGACAGGTGATCCTCCAGAACGGCCTGCGGCTGTCTTTCCTTTGCCAGCATCCGGAATTTCCGGAGGGCGAGACTGTCCTGTCTTATGTTGCCGGTCAGAAAAGAGAGGAGGACTGGACTCCGCAGACAGACGCCCGCATGGTGCTGAACAGGCTGGGTATCGTGGATCATGAGGAGAAGATCGATCATCTTTCCGGAGGCCAGAAGAAAAGGGTGGCGCTGGCGGCGGTTCTGGTAAACCCTGCGGATGTGCTGATCCTGGACGAGCCCACCAACCATCTGGACAATGAGATGGCCGCATGGCTGGAGGAATACCTGAACGCTTATAAAGGGGCGGTGATCATGGTGACGCACGACAGATATTTTCTTGACCGTGTCACCAATAAGATCCTGGAGATCAGCCACGGGAAAATATATATGTATGAGGCGAAGTATTCCCGTTTCCTGGAACTGAAAGCGGAAAGAGAGGAAATGGAGGCTGCCTCCTGGAGAAAACGGAACAGTATCCTGAGGATGGAGATGGAGTGGGCGAAAAGGGGATGCCGCGCCAGAAGCACGAAACAGAGAGCCCGCCTGGAACGTCTGGAAACGCTGAAGAACGCAGCGGGACCGGCGGAGGATCAGAAAGTGGAGATTGATTCTGTGGAGACCAGGATGGGAAAGAAAACCATAGAGCTTCACCACATCTTTAAAAGCTTCGGAGAGAAAGTATGTATCCGTGATTTTGATTATATTGTGCTTAAAAATCAGCGGCTGGGGATCATCGGTCCCAACGGATGCGGCAAATCCACTCTTCTGAAGATCATTGCCGGGATCACGGAGCCGGACAGCGGTTCTGTGGAACTGGGAGAGACGATAAAGATCGGTTATTTTTCCCAGGAGCCAGAGGAGATGAACACCAGCCAGAGAGTGATCGATTACATAAAAGATGTGGCGGAATATATTCCTACAAAAGACGGACTGATCAGCGCGTCGAAACTTCTGGAACAGTTTCTTTTCGATTCTTCCATGCAGTATTCTCCCATAGAAAAGCTTTCCGGAGGCGAAAAGAAACGGCTTTATCTTTTGAAAGTCCTTGCCGCGGCGCCCAATGTGCTGCTTCTGGACGAGATCACAAACGATATCGATATCCCTACGCTGACGATTCTGGAAGATTATCTGGATTCTTTTGCCGGAATCGTTATTGCGGTATCTCATGACAGATATTTTCTGGATAATCTTGCGGACCGTATTTTTGCCTTCGAGGGAGACGGAAGGCTGGTTCAGTATGAAGGCGGTTACACCGATTATCTGGCGGCGCGGGAACGGAAAAATACGGAAGAAAACATTTCCCTGTCCGGAGAAATGAAGAAATCTGCTCCGGCGGAGGAACTTAAGGAAAAAGACTCCGTAAAAACCTGGAAACAGAACCGTCCCCAGAAGCTGAAATTCAGTTTCAAAGAACAGAGAGAATATGAAACCATAGATGATGATATTGCGAAGCTGGAACAGAAGCTGGCGGATCTGGACAGCGAGATCCTGGCGAATGCCACAAATTCCGGGCGCCTGAATGAGCTTACCGGAGAACGGGAGGAAACCCAGGCTCTTCTGGATGAAAAGACGGAGAGATGGGTTTATCTCACTGAGCTGGCGGAAAAGATCGAGGCGCAGAAGCAGGGCTGACAGAAAATGTTTCCATGCGCTGTATACAGAGGAGGAACCATATGGGAAAAAGCCCGATGACGACGCTGTGCTACATTGAAAAAGACGATTCTTATTTGATGCTGCACAGGGTTTCGAAGAAAAATGACGTAAACAAAGACAAATGGATCGGGGTTGGAGGACATTTTGAAGAAGGGGAAAGCCCCGATGAGTGTCTGATGCGGGAGGTATACGAGGAAACCGGTCTTACCCTTACTTCCCATCGCTTCCGGGGGATCGTCACCTTCAGCCAGGAAGGATACGGAACAGAGTATATGTGCCTGTATACGGCCGACGGATTTGAGGGAGAGATGAAACCCTGCAGCGAGGGCGTCCTGGAGTGGGTAAAAAAAGAGGATATCCTGAAACTGAATCTCTGGAAAGGGGATCTGATCTTTCTGAAACTACTGAAAGAGGACGCGCCGTTCTTCTCCCTTAAGCTGGTATATGAAGGGGACGAGCTGACAGAGGCGGTGCTTGACGGAAAAACCATAATTTAGTATGATAAACTGTATTGATACAGAAAGAATGCAATATTTAAACAGGAGGCATATTATGGCAGACGTAATCAGAGTGGTCGTGGATGCCATGGGCGGCGATAATGCGCCGCAGGAACCGGTGAAGGCTGCGGTGGAAGCGGTAAAGGAACGGGAGGATATCCATGTGATCCTCACAGGTATCGGCGACGTAATAGAAAAGGAACTGGCGAAATATCCGGATCGTCCCGAGGACAGGATTCGGGTGGTCCATACGTCGGAAGTAATCGAGACGGCAGAACCGCCGGTATTTGCAATCCGTAAAAAAAAGGACTCCTCTATTGTAGTCGGACTGAATATGGTCAGAAAAAATGAGGCGGACGCTTTTGTTTCCTCCGGAAGCACAGGCGCAGTACTGGTAGGAGGCCAGGTGCTTGTGGGAAGGGCGAAAGGCGTGGAACGTCCTCCGCTGGCTCCTCTTATTCCTACCATGGACGGCGTCAGCCTTCTGATCGACTGCGGCGCCAACGTGGACGCCAGACCGTCCCATCTGGTACAGTTCGCCAAGATGGGTTCCATCTATATGGAGGAGGTCGTGGGCGTTAAGAATCCAAGAGTTGCCATTGTAAATAACGGTGCGGAGGAAGAAAAAGGCAACGCCCTTGTAAAGGAAACTTTCCCCCTTCTCAAAGAAACAGAAGGGATTAATTTCATCGGAAGCATTGAAGCAAGAGAGATTCCCAACGGGTACGCGGATGTGATCGTCTGCGAGGCGTTTGTGGGAAATGTGATCCTGAAATTATATGAGGGAGTGGGCTCGGCGCTGGTTAAAAAGATCAAAGAAGGCATGATGACAAGTCTTCGCAGCAAGATCGGCGGCCTGCTTGTAAAACCCGCCCTGAAGGAGACCATGAAAACCTTTGACGCTACGGAGTACGGCGGGGCTCCTCTTCTGGGGCTGAAAGGTCTTGTGGTCAAGACACATGGAAGCGCCACTGCGGCCGAGATCAGAAACGCCATCTTCCAGTGCGTGCAGTTCCGGCAGCAGAGAGTGAACGAGAAGATTGCAGAGAGGATCCTGCCTCCGGCAAAAGAGGATCCGGAATCTGAAAACTAATTGGAAAGAAGGAAAAACAGTATGGAACGTCTGGAACAGATCATCGGTTATACGTTCCGGAATAAAAAACTGCTGAAGCAGGCTCTGACACACAGCTCATACGCCAACGAAAAGAAACTGGGCAAGCTGGGCTGCAACGAACGTCTGGAATTTCTGGGCGACGCCGTGCTGGAACTGGTCAGCAGCGACGTGTTATATGCAAAATTCCCCAAAATCCCCGAGGGGGAGCTGACAAAAAAAAGAGCGAGCCTGGTGTGCGAGCCCAGTCTTGCCTATTGCGCCAGACAGTTTGACCTTCCGAAGTACCTTCTCCTCGGCAGAGGCGAAGATATGACGGGAGGCCGTATGCGAGATTCTATTGTGTCGGATGCTACGGAGGCTCTTCTGGGAGCGATCTATCTGGACGGCGGTTTTGAAAAAGCAAGAGAATTTGTTCTGAAATTTATTCTGAACGATATGGAGCACAAACAGCTTTTTTATGACAGCAAGACGATCCTTCAGGAACTTGTCCAGGAAAAAGGAAGGCAGACTGTGGAATATGTTCTCACAAAAGAGACGGGACCGGATCACAACAAGCAGTTTTCCGTAGATGTGCTGATCAACGGCACTCCGGCGGGAAGCGGTACGGGACACACGAAAAAAGCTGCAGAGCAGGCGGCGGCCTATCAGGCGATCCGCGGATATCAGCAATAGCAAGGTGAAAGATGTATTTAAAAAACATAGAAGTGCACGGATTCAAATCCTTTGCCCAGAAGATCAATTTTGAATTTCATAACGGAATTACAGGTATCGTGGGACCTAACGGCAGCGGAAAAAGTAATGTAGGCGACGCTGTCCGCTGGGTCCTTGGCGAGCAGAGCGCAAAGCAGCTCCGTGGAGGAAATATGCAGGATGTCATATTCTCCGGCACGGAGACGAGGAAACCTCTCAGTTTTGCTTCGGTCGCCATCACTCTTGACAACAGCGATCACAAGCTTCCTGTGGATTTCAATGAAGTCACGGTTACAAGAAGGCTGTACCGCTCCGGGGAGAGCGAATATCTGATCAACGGAAGCAACTGCCGTCTGAAGGATATTCAGGAAATGTTTTATGATACCGGTATCGGCAAAGAGGGATATTCTATCATCGGTCAGGGCCAGATCGACAAGATCCTGAGCGGCAAGCCGGAGGACAGGCGCGAGCTTTTTGACGAGGCTGCCGGGATCGTGAAGTTCAAAAGAAGAAAGAACACCACGATCAAGAAACTGGAGGAAGAGCAGAGGAACCTTGTCCGTGTCACCGATATCCTGAACGAGCTGACGAAACAGCTGGGACCGCTGGAAAAACAGGCGGAAACGGCTAAAATATATCTTGCCCGGAGAGATGAACTGCGGGAACTGGATGTGAATCTCTTCCTCATGGAGTATGACCGTACCGGAAAACTTCTGGAAGAATTGGAAGCCAGACTGGAAATCGCGGAGCATGAGCTTGGAGAGACAAAAGAGGCCTATGACGAGACGAAGGCAGAATATGAGCGCCTCGAAAAAGAACTGGAGGAGCTGAACCAGAAGCTGGACGCGCTGAAGGAAGAACAGCAGGAGAACGCCCTTTCCAGGCAGCAGTACGAAGGCCAGATTCAGGTGCTTGAGGAACAGATTTCCGCGGGAAAGCAGAACAGCGAGCATTATCAGAACCGGATGAATACGCTGCAGGATGAGATCTCCCGCAGAAAGGACGAAACCGCGAAGCGGAATGAGGAGAGAGACGAACTTCTCTCTGCGAAAAAAGAGATCCGGAGCAGACTGGAAAGAGAAGAGAAGCATCTGGAAACGATTCTTGCCGGTGTGGAGGAATGCTCCCGCGCGGTAGAGGACGGCAAAAACGAGATCATCGAACTTCTCAACAGCCGCGCCACAACCAAGGGGAAAGCTCAGCGTTTTGATACGATGATGGAGCAGCTGGATATCCGCAGGGCAGAGATCAATAAAAGAACCCTTCATCTTAAGACAGAAGAGGAGTCTCTGGCGGCAGAGAGGAAAAAAGCCGAGAGTACATACAAAAGCGTTTCTTCTTCCATAGAATCCATGAACGCGGAATGCGTCCGCCTGGATGAAGAAGTGCAGAAGCTTCAGGACAGACTGAAAGAGCAGAACCGGCAGATGGAAACCGGACAGACCGCCTATCATCGCGAGGCGTCCAGACTGGAATCCCTGAAGAATCTCACAGAGAGATACGACGGATACGGAAACAGTATCCGAAAGGTCATGGAACAGAAAAAACAGGAACCGGGTATCCGGGGCGTGGTAGCGGATATCATCCAGGTGCAGAAAGATTATGAGCTGGCTGTGGAGACAGCTTTGGGCGGCAGCATACAGAATATCGTAACCGACAATGAACAGACTGCAAAGCGAATGATCGACTTTCTGAAAAAGAACCGCTACGGCCGGGCCACTTTCCTGCCGTTGTCCAATATCAGCGGCAGAGGGGGGATCCAGAATCCGGACGCTCTTAAGGAACCAGGGGTGATCGGTACGGCGGACACCCTTGTTCATGCGGATAAGGAGTACGATTCTCTGGTGAAATATCTTCTGGGAAGAGTTCTTGTCGTCGATCATATCGACCATGCAATCTCCATCGGGAAGAAATACCGTCACAGTCTGAGAATGGTTACGCTGGAAGGGGACTCCCTGAATCCCGGAGGTTCCATGACAGGCGGCGCTTTCCGTAATAACAGTAATCTTCTGGGGCGCCGCAGGGAGATCGAGGAACTGGAGCGCAGCGTCGGCCTTCTGAAAAAAGATCTGGAGGAAATGCAGAAGGCGATCGATGAAAACAGAAGCCGCAGGAATGTTCTCAGGGATACCATCGCGGATTTCCAGGAAAAACTGAGACTTCAGTATGTGGAACAGAACACCGCGAAAATGAATCTTGACCAGATCGCGGAAAAAGAAAAGAATATCCATGAAAGCAGCGGCAGGATCCGCTCAGAGCAGGAGGATCTCATGCGGCAGGCGCAGGATCTGCGTACCGATCACAGCGGCATCATCAAAGAGCTGGAAGAATCCCGCAAAGATGAAAAAGAACTGGAAGAGTTCATCGAAACCAAGCAGAAAGAACTGGAGGAATGGAGGGCGGAAGAGACTGCCAAGACGAAAGAACTGGAACAGATCCGTCTGGAAGAGTCCGCTGTTTCACAGAAGGAGAGATTTCTTCAGGAAAATCTCGACCGCCTGACGTCAGAAACAGAGAACGCGCAGAAAGAGTGCGACGAGCTGGCCGAAAGCCTCAAGAACAGCAGGGAGGACACCAGAAAGAAAGAAGACGGTATCGACGCGCTCCGAAAGGCCATTGAAGACTGCGGGAAGAAAGAGGGAGAATATTCGGCACAGAGAGAACAGTGGCAGGAGGAAAAAGAAAAGAGAAATCTGAGCCACAAATCTTTCTTTGAGAAAAGAGACCAGCTTTCCGAAAAGATTTCCCTTCTGGATAAAGAATGTTTCCGTCTGAAAAGCCAGACGGAAAAAACAGAAGAGCAGAGAGAAACTCAGATCTCCTATATGTGGGAGGAATATGAGATCACGCCAAACAGCGCGCTGAAATACAGGAATGAAGACCTCACAGACGTCCAGGGAATGAAGAAAAAAATTTCCTCCATCAAGGATGAGATCAGGAAACTCGGTTCCGTAAATGTAAATGCGGTTGAAGATTATAAAAATCTTCTGGAACGCCATACCTTCCTATCCGGCCAGTACGACGACCTGGTGCAGGCGGAAAAGACGCTGGAAAACATCATTCAGGAGCTGGACGAGGGGATGCGTAAACAGTTTGCGGAGAAATTCCGGGATATACAGAGGGAATTCGACAAGGCGTTTAAAGAGCTGTTCGGAGGCGGAAAAGGAACCCTGGAGCTCGCCGAGGACGAGGATATCCTGGAGGCCGGAATCAAAATCATCTCTCAGCCGCCGGGCAAGAAACTTCAGAATATGATGCAGCTTTCCGGAGGGGAGAAGGCGCTTACCGCGATCGCCCTTCTGTTTGCCATCCAGAACCTGAAACCGTCGCCCTTTTGCCTTCTGGACGAGATCGAGGCGGCTCTTGACGATTCCAACGTGGGAAGGTTCGCTTCTTATCTTCAGAAGTTGACGAAGAATACCCAATTTATTATAATAACACACAGACGCGGTACCATGAACGCGGCGGACCGGCTGTATGGTATTACCATGCAGGAGAAGGGAGTTTCCACTCTGGTATCCGTAGATCTTGTTGAGAACCAGCTGACTAAATAACAGGGAGAGAGAGAAATGGCTGAGGAAAAAAAGGGATTTTTTAAACGTCTTGTAAGCGGACTTACAAAGACAAGAGACAATATTGTAGCCGGTTTTGATTCCATTTTCAGCGGTTATTCCAGCATAGACGAGGAATTTTACGAGGATCTGGAAGAGATTCTTGTTATGGGAGACATCGGAATCAACGCGACGTCCTCGATTCTGGAGAATCTGAAAAAACAGGTTGCTGAGCGGCATATTAAAAACCCGGCGGAATGCAAGCAGCTTCTCATAGACAGCATCAAAGACCAAATGCGCGTGGACAGCACAGAGTATGCATTTGAGGACAGAAAATCCGTTATTCTTGTCATTGGCGTCAACGGAGTGGGAAAAACCACTTCTGTAGGAAAACTTGCCGGCAAGCTGAAGGATCAGGGAAAAAAGGTGATACTGGCGGCTGCGGATACTTTTCGCGCGGCGGCAGGAGAACAGCTTGCGCTCTGGGCAGACCGGGCGGGCGTGGAACTGATCGGCGGTCAGGCGGGAGCGGATCCGGCCTCAGTGGTATACGACGCCGTTGCGGCGGCCAGAGCCAGAAACGCGGATATATTGATCTGCGATACTGCCGGACGCCTTCACAATAAGAAAAATCTTATGGAAGAGCTGCGAAAGATATACAGGATCCTGGAGAGAGAGTATCCGGAAGCCTATCTGGAAACACTTGTTGTTCTTGACGGAACCACAGGGCAGAATGCGCTCGTACAGGCAAGGCAGTTTTCTGAGGTGGCCGATGTGAACGGTATCATCCTCACGAAGCTGGACGGCACCGCCAAGGGCGGCATAGCCGTGGCGATCCAGTCTGAGCTGGATATTCCCGTGAAGTATATCGGGGTGGGAGAATCCATTGACGATCTGCAGAAATTCGATGCAGACGCCTTTGTGAACGCTCTGTTCAACGTAGGTGAGAAAGAACCGGATGTAAATGAATAACAGCAGGGAGGAATGGCAGATGTTGACACTGGAGAGTTTTGAAGAAGCAGCGGAAATCGTAAAAAAAGTCACGCAGGAGACAAAACTGATCAAAAGCAGTTATTTTTCCGAACTGACAGGGAATAAGGTTTATCTGAAACCGGAAAACATGCAGAGGACCGGCGCTTATAAAGTAAGAGGAGCCTATTATAAGATCAGTACCTTAAGCGAAGAGGAAAAAGAAAAGGGTCTGATTGCCGCCTCTGCGGGCAATCACGCCCAGGGCGTGGCATATGCGGCCCATAAATTCGGCGTGAAGGCTGTGATCGTCATGCCTACGACCACACCTCTTATCAAAGTAGAAAGGACCAAAAGCTACGGGGCGGAAGTGATCCTTAAGGGCGACGTTTATGACGAGGCCTGCGCTTACGCTCTGGAACTGGCGGAGAAAGAGGGATATACGTTTATCCATCCTTTTGACGATCCTGCCGTGGCTACCGGACAGGGAACCATCGCCATGGAGATCGTTCAGGAACTTCCGCTGGTGGATTATATCCTGGTACCTGTAGGCGGCGGCGGCCTTGCCGCAGGCGTTTCCACCCTGGCGAAACTTCTGAATCCTCATATCAAAGTAATCGGCGTGGAGCCGGCAGGGGCGGCCTGCCTGAAAGCTTCTCTGGAAAAGGGGGAAGTAGTGACGCTTCCTCATGTGAATACCATTGCCGACGGTACTGCCGTGCAGACCCCGGGTGAAAAGCTCTTTCCATATCTTCAGGAAAATCTGGACAGTGTGATCACTATAGATGACGATGAACTGATCATGGCTTTCCTGGATATGGTGGAAAATCATAAAATGATCGTGGAGAACTCGGGACTTCTTACCGTCGCCGCACTCCGCCATCTCAGCTTTACCGGCAAAAAAGTAGTGTCGATCCTGAGCGGAGGAAATATGGATGTGATCACCATGTCTTCTGTGGTTCAGCATGGCCTGATCCAGAGAGACAGAATCTTCACCGTATCCGTACTGATCCCGGATAAGCCGGGCGAACTTGTGAGGGTAGCCACTATTATTGCGGAAAATCAGGGAAATGTTATCAAACTGGATCATAACCAGTTTGTGACGACCAACAGAAACGCTGCCGTGGAACTGAAAGTTACCATGGAGGCATATGGTACGGAACACAAGAATCAGATCGTTAAGGCCCTGGAGGACGCGGGATGTAAACCGAAGGTTATCCGGGCGAGCCTGTAAAGTTGACGGCGAAATTTATATGAATTAAAATACAGAAGCGCTTCCATATTCTGCATTCAGAATGTGAAAGCGCTTTTTCTTTTGACCTGCGTTTCTTTATAAGTAATATTTATTTTACTTCGATCAGTTCATATTCATCATTGCCGAGACCGATTTTTTTGGCGTGTTCGATACCGGTTCTCCAGTTCGTTGTGGGGAACATTGCTCCGAAATGATCGTGGCCGGTATGATCCGCCTCCGAAAGGCAGGTATTGGAAATCACGGGCTGTGCGTTTACCGCATCGGCGCAGGTGATATCCAGGGCGACAGGATCAAATGATGCGAAAAATCCCACATCCGGAACAATCGCCGCATCGTTTTCCGCATGGCAGTCGCAGTAGGGAGACACATCGATCACCAGATTGATGTAGAAGCAGGGGCGTCCGTCCACTACGGCTTTGGTGTATTCCGCGATCTTGCAGTTCAGCACATCATTGGACTCGTCAGAGGCGGGAAGCACCGCGTCTTTGGGACAGACGCCGATACATCTGCCGCAGCCCACGCATTTGTCATGGTTGATGGAGGCTTTGCCGTCTGTGAATTCAGGGGCTCCGTGTGCGCAGATCTTCTCGCAGCGGTGACATCCGATACAGAGATCCTGATCGACGTGAGGCTTGCCGGCGCTGTGCATCTCCATCTTGCCGGCTCTGGAACCGCACCCCATACCGATGTTTTTCAGCGTGCCGCCGAAGCCGGTGGCCTCATGTCCTTTAAAATGAGCCAGAGAAATGAAAACATCCGCGTCCATGACCGCCTGTCCGATCTTGGCTTCCTTTACATATTCGCCGCCGTTTACAGGAACGTATGCTTCGTCCGTCCCTTTCAGTCCGTCGGCGATCAGTACGTGGCATCCAGTGGAAAAAGGTGAGAAACCGTTGGCATACGCGCTGTCCAGATGGTCCAGGGCGTTTTTTCGCCCGCCCACATACAGGGTATTGCAGTCTGTGAGGAAAGGCTTTCCGCCCAGTTCCTTCACAACGTCGGCAACGGCTTTCGCGTAATTGGGGCGGAGAAACGCAAGGTTCCCGGGTTCCCCGAAATGAATCTTGATCGCTGTATATTTTCCGTCAAAATCTATATCCGTTATGCCCGCTTTTTTGATGAGGCGTTTCAGCTTATTGAGAAGGCCGTCGTCGAATCCGGTGCGCATGTCGGTAAAATAAACTTTTGATTTTTCCATGAAGGTATCCTCCTTTAGATATATATTTCATGCGGGACTTTCCCGTCTGATAAAATAATACTCCTTCCATGGTCTTCTGGCAAGAATATCTTCGGTTTTTGCGTTACTTCCCGGGATGCTGCAATCTGCCGATATTTCCTGCTTATTTTTATGGATTTTATACTTGCGCCGGGATAAATGCTGGGGTATATTGAAACTGTTGAAGACAGTAAATGATATGCCGGAGGAAATGTGTTATGACAATGGACGATTATAACAAAGCATATAAAGCAGGCAAGAAAGATTACCAGGCAAGACTGCTCCGCGGCGAGCAGCCCACGCTGAAGATTCTTGACGATATCCTCCCGCCCAGAGGATCTTATTCAGAAGTTCCGCTGGGACTGGTGCAGATTCCCATCGAGCAGATCGTGGGGACCAAAACCGGAGGAAGAAGCAGCGCTTTTGCCGGCAATTTTATGCCGATCCTGAGAGAAAATACAGAATTTGCCTATAAATGGGCCGCCTTAAGCGAGAGCCATTTAAACGAAGGCATCCGGGATCCTATCAAGGCTTATGAGTATATGAATAAATTCTATGTGGAAGAGGGAAATAAACGGGTAAGCGTTCTGAAATATTACGACGCCGTTTCCGTCCCCGGAGTTGTGACCAGGATCCTGCCGCCCAGAACAGACGAGAAGGAAAACAGGATCTACTACGAGTTTGTGGATTTTTATGAACTTTCCAAAGTGAATTATATCTGGTTTACAAGAACGGGCAGTTTCGCGAAACTCCAGGCCCTTACGGGAAAAGAACACGACCAGGTCTGGTCCGATGATGACAAGCTGACTTTCAGCTCTGTCTATACAAGATTTACAGCGGAATTTGAAGCGGCGGGGGGAAAGAAGCTTTCTATTACACCGGGAGACGCGTTCCTTGCTTTTCTGACTGTATATGACTATGATACGGTATGCGGCATGACTGCGGCGGAGATGAAAGCCACGGTAGCCAAAACCTGGGAGGAATTCCATCTGCTGGAACATGACGACGAGATCGATGTAAAGATGGACCCCACTGTTGAGAAGAAGCCTCTTCTTACTAGGCTTCTGCCCTTAAGCTCCCCGAAGCTTAAGGCAGCCTTCCTTTATGCGAAAACACCGTCCTCCTCGGCGTGGACTTACGCACACGAACTGGGACGCCTTCATCTGGAACAGACCTTCCCTGACGAAGTGTCCACCATATGCTATGAAAACATTACTCCGGATCTTGCGGAGAAAGCTATCCGGGACGCTATCCAGAAAGGCTGCAACATTGTGTTCACCACAGCGCCGGAGTTTGTGCAGGCAAGCGTGCAGGCGGCGATAGACAATTCGGACGTGAGGATACTGAACTGCTCCCTGAATACTTCCCACAGGTACATAAGGACGTATTACGCCCGTATGCACGAGGCGAAATTCCTGATGGGAGCCATTGCCGGAGCCATGTCGGAGAACGGCCTTCTCGCCTATATCGCGGATTATCCCATCTTCGGGACCATTGCCAATATCAACGCATTTGCCCTGGGAGCGAAACTCATCAATCCACGCGCGAAGGTTTATCTGGAATGGTCATCCCTGAAAGACGCCGATCTCGGCAAGGTTATGGACAGTCTGGCGGAAAAAGGGGTATCTATTGTGTCCGGGCGGGATATGGTGATCCCGGAGGACGCATCTCGCTATTTCGGCCTTTACCGCATGGAGAACGGTATGCCGCATAATCTGGCCATGCCGCTGTGGCACTGGGGAAAATTCTACGAGCAGCTGATCCGGACCATTATGAACGGAGCCTGGAAGTATGACGATATTACAGCGGAGAAAAAGGCGATCAACTACTGGTGGGGAATGTCCTCGGGGGTGGTCGATGTGATCTGTTCCCAGAACCTGCCCATCGGTACGCAGAGGCTTGTGTATCTTCTGAAGGATACGATCAGAAGAGGTGAGTTTAATCCGTTTTCCGGCACCCTGTATTCTCAGCAGGGAGTCGTCCAGGAGGATCCGGACAGAAGCCTGTCCCCGGAGGAGATCATCCGGATGAACTGGCTTGCGAGAAGCGTGATCGGCTCTATTCCGGAACGTCAGGATCTGAAGGAACAGGCGAAGCCGGTCACTCTCCAGCAGGGCGTAGAAAAATAAAAGGATATATTGAAATAATGAAAATACTTGCGATCGCAGATGAAGAATCAAAATATCTGTGGGATTTTTTTGAAAAAAGCAAAGTAGAGGGGATCGATCTTATCATTTCCTGCGGGGATCTGGATCCCCACTACCTTTCGTTTCTGGCAACGCTTACGTCAGTGCCGGTGCTTTACGTCCATGGAAACCATGACGATAAATACGAGAGGATCCCCCCGGAGGGCTGCCTCTGCATTGACGATAAGATCTACGTGCATGAAGGCGTGAGGATCCTGGGACTGGGCGGCTCCATGAGATACAAACCTGGAGGCTGGCAGTATACAGAACGGGAAATGAGGCGTCGTATCCGAAGACTGTGGCCGAAACTTCTCTGGAACCGGGGATTCGATATTCTTGTCACCCACGCCCCGGCGTACAGCATTAACGACGGACGAGACCTTCCCCATCAGGGATTTAAAGCTTTCCTGAAACTGATGGATAAGTACCGGCCGAAATATCTTCTTCACGGACATGTGCATATGTCCTACGGAAGACAGCACAAACGTTTCGATCAGTACCAGGATACCAGGGTGGTCAATGCTTTTGAACGCTGCGTTATCGAGATAGAACCGGAAACTCCGGCCTATATAGGTGAAAAAGGGTAGATGTCAAGAAAAAATACTTGATATACGCTTGTCGAGAATGCCGTAAATACGCAGGTTTCCCGCAGTGGAATCTGGATTTTGTGACAATCCTGTGCCAAATTCAAAGAAAAAGGTATAAAATGCCATATCAATACTCCTTATCCAAAACAACGAAGTAAATTGCGTTGTTGATCTGTATATGCTATAATGCCAGTAGGCAAAGAGAAGCGATGTTTCCATGTTGGACATCAGCAAAAAACCCCGGAGCGGCATCTCCGGGGTTTTCTATTCCTACTTTTGGCAATGGGAAGGCTTAACCCCATAGGCTGGCTGCCTGTTACTTGTCACCGTCCAGCCATTTGCAGAGTACTTGTTTTCGATCATGCACTCTTTTTACATTTCTGTAGAAGTTGGAAGGCCGTATTTTTCCCGAAGCTTATCTATAAAAACCTGTAGTTCAACAAATAAATTCATAGTATCTGCTTGGCGTACCCTTTGAGGAGAAACAAGCGTAGCTCGCTTCCCGCTTGGTTGAAATGGATCAACTACGTCAACAAACGTACTAACACTTCCATAATTAGCTGAAGCACATGCATATAAACCCAAAAGAAAAGTATCATCTTCTATCAAATCTGAAAGTATAGCTGGAATTGGAGAACCTTCTTCTTTTGCTTTAATCAGCCGTTCTGCTGCAACCTCTGATATGCCTATCATATCGGAAATGTGCGGGAACTCTTTTCTTACTGATCTTTGCGGCCCTATTAAGTAATCAATGTCACATTGAAAATATTCTGCAATTTTTATAAGCATATCTATAGACGGATAGTTATAACTCTGTTCCCAATTTTTTACAGTGTCGAGAGATACGCACATTTTTTCGGCAAACACTTCTTGTGTCAGCCCATGCTGCTTTCTAATTGTTTTTAATTTCCTTCCAAAACTACGTAATTTAACACGTTCTCTACTCAAAATAATCACTCCTATATACTATGAAAATACGTCTTATATTACATATAATATCATGGTAAACTATGTAAAGCAACACGAAAATAGATGAAGAAAGGAGTAAAACATGAACGCAACAAAGAAAATTGGAACTATGGAAGATAGAAAAATGGTTGATACTGCTGGCCTACAGGCATTGCTCAGTTCTGGAAGAAAGACTGCTGTAGAGATTGGAACTGCTGCACAAGCTAGAGTGCAGGTCGGGCGAAGAGTGTTCTGGAATGTGAAAAAGGTTCAGCAGTATATTGATGCAATCAGTGAATAGCCAGCCTGACGCATTGAAAGGCGGTGGTAATGATGGGGCACCGGAAAAAGCCCTACACCCCGAAAGCGTTTGAAAGCACCGGCATTTCTAACGATACAAGTGCAAATATATACGGCAGTATGCTGGAATCTTCAGCATTCAAAGATTTGTCAAAGAATCAGCGCCTTTTATATGTCTATATGAAAAAACAATATTACGGAGTAAAAAAGCCTGGGCGTGATTTTCCAGAATTGCAAGAAATGCAAGGAGATGATCTATTTTATTTTAATTTGTCTTTGGCTGTACGGTATGGATTATATAGCAGATCAAATGATCGTCAATTCTATGCAGATATTAAGGCAATAGAAGAACATGGATTTATAAAGACTGTAAGCAATGGGAAATCAACAAAGTCCAGGTCTATATATAAGTTTATTGGAGATTGGAAATTCTGGAAGGATAGCAGTTAAAATCCTACTGGGAATTTCCCCGGTAGTTCACGTAAATTCTACTGGGAATTTTCCCCGTAGGTACAGTAAATGATAAATATCTACCGGGAATTTTCCCAGGACTGTATCCGATTTTTCTGGAAGCACCTACCGGGAAATTTCCCAGACTATATATAAAGTTTACCATATCCTTTATTGATTTTGTTTTTTTCATAAAGACGAAATATACAGAGCGCTTGGATATAGAAAATGGGTGCAAAGTCTTATGCTATGGGCCAGAAACTGAAATTTGTGCAGATGGAAGCGGAAAGGAGGCGGTAGAGTACGGCTAAAACAAAAGCGGATGACTGGCTGACAGAGGAAAAATTGGTCATTTTGGAGGGATGGGCCAGAGATGGTATGACAGATGAACAAATTGCGGGAAATATGGGGATAAGCACCCGTACTCTTTACCGCTGGAAATTACAATACTGTCAGATTTGTCAGGCCCTTAAAAAAGGCAAAGATGTTGCTGATCGAGAAATAGAAAATGCTTTATTTAAGAGGGCAAAGGGGTACGATGTCACGGAAACAAAAATAAAGACTAAAAACGGTGTTGTCATAGAAAAAACAGAGATAACAAAGCATATACCAGGCGATACTACAGCGCAGATATTTTGGCTAAAGAACCGAAAACCGGAATACTGGGGCGGAGGAGAAAAATTTACAAACGAGGAAGAAACAGAGGTACACATCTATGTGCCGGATAATGGGAGGGATAGAAGAAGTGAAGAATAGCGATGCAGGTGTGATATATGCGGATCTGCTGCTAGAAGAAATACAGTATTTATGCATGAAAAAGAATGGGAATCTTTATATTTGCACACTTAGGCAGCAGGATGAGGATTTTATTGAGCAGAATGTAAGAGAATGCAGCATTACAGAAGCAAGAATGTTTATGGCAAATTCATTCAATAAAGCTATGGCTGTTATTGGGAAAGAGGATAACTAAAATGGTTGAGACTCAGAATTATTTCTGCCTGGGCAACGATTTCTTTGAGAGCCGGGCAATCCGTAAAATCAGAAAATTCGCCGGCGGGGATACGTACACCATCATCTACTTGAAAATGCTGGTTCTGGCATCCCGGAACAATGGCCGGATTCTCTCGGAAGGTATCGGCTCCCCCATGAGCGAAGAGATCGCCCTGGCACTGAATGAGACAAAGGAAAATGTGAGTACAGCTTTGCATATTCTGGAAAACTGCGGGCTCATTGAGAATGTAAGCGATACAGAAATACGGCTCAGACACCAGGAACGGCCACTGGATAAAGACAGTACCAGCCCGCCGGAAGGACAACAAGCCCATGCGTAACAGCAATCTTCAGCCAGATCACAGGAAAAGGACAGGCAATAGGTCACGGCCGGCCTGTGGGAAGGAAGGGAAAACGGCATGGATAACGAAACGATTGTACATAAACTGCAGGCAGGACAGGGAAACCGGCAACAGCTTCTTGAAATGCTCTGGATCAGAAACCTGGGCCTAGTACGAAAAACCATTCATAGACTGACTGGACTGGACCGGAATAAGGACTCTGATAAACAGGACTTCGAAGATTTAGAGCAACAGGCTTTCCTCGGCATCCTCCGGGCAATCCCAGTATATGACAGCGAAAAGGGAACGAAATTCTTCACGATTGCATATCATTACATCATGTTCAGCATATACAGGTACTATGACCGGTCCGGACAATCAGTACGTGTACCAGATTATATGCGAAAAAGGATTTGGAAATATACCAGAGAAAGGGAACGACAGAGGGAAAATGGAGAGCCGGCAACGGACGAGAGTATCAAAAAAGCTCTCGGACTTACTGATTATGCTTTCCGTACCATCATGAGCGCTATGCGGGCATTGAAACTGGAAAGCCTGGATAATCCCCTGGATCGGAACGACAGCGATTCGGGAACGGTTCTGGATATGATTGCCGGTTATGAGAATGTAAGCGAAACAGCGCTCGCCGGATCATATGAAAAGGATCTTCACAACCTGCTCCAGTCTGCCCTCCGGGAATTGCCAGAAAAAGAAAGGACAGTGATATATGCCAGACACTACCAGAAAATGAAAACCGCCCATATTGCAACTGTCCTTCAATGCTCCCCCCA
>NBJMC04201__coassemble_520_pt1 | contig 29318 bp, 29 predicted proteins | sample NBJMC04201__metabat2_high_PE_014 | metagenome-assembled genome bin NBJMC04201 | reverse complement strand
CCATGGATCTGCTCTCTCTGGCATTTCACCATTTTCTCAGCGGCCTCCGCGTCCCGCATCAGAGCGATTCCCTTTTCCGCCTGTCCTTTTACGGTATCGGCGGACCAGCTCATCTCGGCACGAACAAAAAATTTACGGTTGACCGTTTCGCATCCCGGGATGGGCGCGGTATGGATCATGGGCACGCCGACAACCGCCGCCTCAGTAGATGTAAGACCGCCCGGCTTTGTAAAGAGCACGTCGCAGGCTCTCAGGTATAAGGGCATCTGAGTGGTAAACCCAAGGATCTCCAGTCTCTCTTCCCCGGAATATTTTTTCTTCAGCTTCTGTTCTGCCTTCTGGTTGCTTCCGCAGATTGCTATGATTTCCTCTTCTTCCGTTCGGGCCAGCAGTTCTCCTATCAGCTCGTCCAGGTCTCCGGCTCCCATACTGCCGCCTGCCGCCAGAAAATATTTTCCGTCCTGCTTCAGTCCAAGTTTTGTCCTGGCTTCTGCCTTGGGTGTGTTTTTTCTGCAGGCTCTTGATACAGGAATACCGAAAGGAAGCAGCTTTTCCTCTGGGATCCCACGTTTCACACAGGATTTCCGCAGGGCTTCATGGGACATAACGTAATAGTCGCAGTCTGTTTCCTCCCAGAAAGGAATACAGGTATAGTCTGTCATAACCGCCACTGTAAGCGGCAGCTTCATTCCCTTTCTTTTCATATAGGTAATGGTTTCCGCAGGATAAAGATGGGGCATCACCAGCACGTCCACCGGATGCTCCCTCAGATATTGATCCAGGTACTTCGCCATTCTTCCGTTAAGATAGTAAACCGGGGATTTTTTCGTAAGCTTACTGACTCCCATTCCCAGCTTATAAGCGGCTCCAAACAGCCTTGGAGTCTTTTTTACGATCTGAACATATCCGTCTCCCACCAGTCTGGATACGCCTTCTCCGGCCAGAGCGAGATAATCGAGAACATAAGCCTCGTCGCCTCTGTCCTGCATTTCCTCCGCAATGGCCCGGGCGGCGGAATTGTGGCCGCCTCCTGTATTACATGATAAAATCAGCGCCTTCATTCAAGCCTCCATTCTTCTCCCCGCCGGAAGGCCTCGTTTGCCTTCAGACAGTGCTTGTGAACTACGATTGCCGACATCAGGATACATCCCAGCAGAATTGTTCTGTGGGGTATTGTGAATATAGAAAGGACTGTGAACAGCAAAAAAGCATATACGCTTTTTCTTGTATTTGATTTTACAGGAATCACAACCGCAAAAAGAAGATAGCAGCCGATCAGAAGCAGCATCGGGATCAGCCTGCCGCGTCAGTGCATACGGTCAGATAGATTATAAAAGCAGGCTCCAGATGCAGATAGTAGGCAGAGACAGCAGCGTGGAAAAAATCACCATCTTCGTGGCAAAAGCCGGTTCCATCTCATATTTTTCCGCCAGGATACTTGTCGTAGCTCCCGCCGGCATTGCCGCCAGAAGAACACAGATCCCAAAGGCGGTTCTGTCCAGAGGAAGAAAACGGCAGACAGCGTAAACTGCCGCTGGTATGACAACCAGACGATGAACCGTATATTTTACTACAGTTTTGTCCCAGAAATCTTTTACATTGATATCCGCCAGTATCATCCCGATTACCATCATGGACATGGCGGTATTACAGTTTCCCAGTGCCGTCACCATGCCGTCCAGTCCCGGCGGAAGCTGGATGTCTGCAAGCATAAAGATAATTCCCAGAATGCAGGCCAGAATACAGGGATGGGTCAGAACCTTTTTCAATGTCTGTTTTTTGTCGCTGGTACCGGAAAAGACTGCCAAGCCGGAGGACCACATCATGATCCTCTGAGGGATCAGATAGATGCTTGCCAGCATAAGCCCCTCCGCTCCGTAAACGCCTTCTGCTATTGGATTTCCCAGAAAACCCGCATTAGAGCAGATCGTTCCGTATCTGAGACATTTCTGCCTTCCTTCCGGTTCCTTACGAAATGCTATTTTCCCATATATTACGCAAAATGCCTGGATAAATACAGAAATGATCAGAACTTCCAGATAAGATAAAAATCCATTTTCAGCCGGGCTGTCCAGAAAAGCCCGCAGAATGTTACAGGGCAGAATCACATAAATCACCATATCATTTATATTTTTCTGTCCCTGAGGACCTACTATATGGATTCTTTTTAAAACAAAACCCACCGCTACCAGAAGAAAAATCGTAATCTGCAGTGTAACAAGTGTTTCCATAATTTCCTTCTTTCCTCTTTTTCACATCCACAGTTTAGCACAGCCGCCGAAGCAGCGCAACCGGCGGACCGCGTCCTTTCTTTATTGTTATTATCCGTCTGACCATATATAATACATTATGTAAGACTTTGAGCGTAAAGGCCAGATATAGACACGGTTATCTTAGGAAAATCTTAATCTTTTCTTATCCCGAAACAAAGAAATGAACCTGCCGCTTTGATAAAATATAAATATATGTATTCTGGAAAGGAGCGGAATTTATGCCTGATAAAATATTGATCGTAGATGATGAAGTGGAAATTGCAGATTTGATAGAAACCTATCTGAAAAATGAAGATTATGCTGTATACAAATTTTATTCCGCAAAAGACGCCCTTGCGTGTATCGATGAAACGGAGCTTGATCTTGCGATCTTAGACATCATGCTGCCGGATATAGACGGCTTTACAATATGCCGTAAAATCAGGGAAAAACACACTTACCCTATCATCATGCTCACTGCGAAGGACGCAGAGACAGATAAAATCACCGGCCTTACCCTTGGTGCAGACGACTATATCACAAAACCCTTCCAGCCGCTTGAAATGGTTGCGCGTGTAAAATCGCAATTACGGCGCTACAAAAAATACAATCTTCCCCAGACGACGAAAACAGATCATATTTTGTGCTGCTCCGATTTAATTGTGGACACGAAAAAACATGAGTGCCTGCAGAATAATAAGCCTGTATCGTTGACACCCACAGAATTTTCTATTTTACAAATACTTTTAGAGAACAAAGGCAACGTTCTCAGCGGAGAAGAATTGTTCCGCAGAATATGGAAGGACGAATATTATACGAAATCAAACAATACGATCACCGTCCATATCCGGCGGCTGCGTGAAAAACTGAATGACACTTTGGAAAATCCAAAATATATTAAAACCATTTGGGGAGTTGGGTATAAAATTGATGAAAACTAAGCAAGACGATTTCACCATATTTCAACGGAAAATTGCCGTACATTTTTTCGGCAGCGCCCTTTTGTCAGTAGCGGTTGTCATTTCACTATATTTTTTTCTTTGGAAAGAACGGCTGGGCGATTGGATCGTACTCTTTTTAGAGGTTGCCGGAAAAATGGATCATGAAAAAGCATTTTCAATATATCATTCCGTTTTCAGGGAATACAGAGAGATTTTTTTTGCGGTAGCCATCGTTATGATCTTCCTGATTTTACTTTTACTTCTGTTCCGATGGCTGACAAAATACTTTCGGGAAATCAATACGGGGATCGGCAGTCTTTTGTCCGAAGACAATAAAAAAATCCGCCTGTCACCGGAGATGCTTCCATTTGAAGATAAACTGAATACAGTGAAACAAAATCTTAAACAGCAAAAAGAAGCCACCGCCCTTGCCGAGCGGCGTAAGGACGAGCTGGTGATGTATCTTGCCCATGATATTCGCACTCCTCTTACATCCGTCATCGGCTATTTAAGCCTGTTGAAAGAAACAGAAATGACAGAAAAGGACCGGAAGGAGAATATCCAGATCGCATTGGATAAGGCATACCGGTTAAATAAAATGGTAAACGAGTTTTTTGAAATCACGCGCTACCACTCCAAACAGATCAAGTTAAAAAAACAGACGGTTGATCTGTATTATATGCTGGTACAGTTACGGGATGAATTTTTACCCGCATTTTCTATTCGTAATAATATTGTTTCGCTGGAACTTGACGAGAATATAAAAATCTATGCAGACCCTGAAAAAATGGCCCGTGTGTTTGGCAACATACTGAAAAATACGGCGGCGTATAGCTACCCGGATACGGAAGTTACAGTGTCTGCCGCGCAGCAAGGACAGTATATTGCTATTATGTTCAAAAACAGATGCAAAACGATTCCTGCGGAGAATCTTGCCTCCCTGTTCGATAAATTTTACCGTTTAGACGAAGCCCGCATTTCCGACACAGGGGGCACAGGGCTTGGATTGGCGATCGCCAAAGAAATCGTTCTTTTGCACGGCGGCACTATTGAAGCGCATAGCGAACATGAGACTGTTACTTTCACTGTAAAATTACCTATTCCTTAGGATTATTTTAAGAATTAAGCAATCCGATAATAAAGTTTAAAATGCCTTTTTACAGTACAATCATTACTGCAAAAGGGCATTTCTTATATGTCCGGCGAAAGGAGTGAGGATTGATTTATGAGTGAAAAAAATACGCATTACACTAAAGAAGCAAAACACAGACGCAAAAGACGGGGCCATAAAATTTTGATTCTATTTCTTTTGGTTGTCGTAACTGTCACAGCACTTTTTTTCTTTTTCAGCCGGGGCGATTCTAAAAAAAACATTATTGCTGATCCTGCCAACGGCCAGTTAAACACGGCAGCCAGCGTGCATGAGCCAGAATCAGACACAGAAGACAACGATTTGGAATCTGAAGATACCGATTGGAACCTGAAATTAGTAAATAGATGGAACCCTCTTCCAGAGAAGTATGATATTGATCTCGTCGAAGTCCCCGGAGGCGAGAAGGTTGACAAACGTATTTATGAGCCGCTCATGGAGATGTTGGAAGCAGCCAAAGAAGGGAATTGGAATCAGCTTCCTGTTGTAGTATCTGGTTATCGCACACAGAAAAAACAGCAGGAACTCTATGATGAAAAAATTGCTGAATACAGGACACAGGGATATTCCAAAGACGAAGCGGTAAAACAAGCTGAACAGTGGGTTGCCGTTCCCGGATGCAGCGAACATCAGTTAGGAATCGCAGTTGATATCAACGGAGCTACCTATGATCTCTATTTCTGGCTTCAGGAAAACAGCTATAAATATGGCTTTATCTTTCGCTACCCGGGCGGCAAGACCAATATTACCGGTACGGCCGAAGAAGTATGGCACTACCGGTATGTTGGCGTAGAAGCGGCAACGGAAATGTACAAACAGGGACTTTGTTTAGAAGAATACCTTGGAGCCAATCTCTCTGCATGAGTTTTTTCTGATATTAAATTTTTCTTGACGCTTCCCACATAGACATGCTACAATCATTTCATCCAAAACCTGGTGTGGATTTTTCTGGTCAGGCCACTTTTCGCCACACAACTGTCATACAGCAGTTGTGTGGCTTTTGTTTTGTCTGAAACGGTATTTTCATTCTACTTTCCAGCCTGCTCCAAAACTGCAAAAAAAGAGCCGTATAACGGCTGAAAACGGAGGAATCAGATAAAAATGAACGAAACATTTATGAAAGAAAGACCGGTATTTCCATTAATCATGTCCATGGCGCTTCCCATGGTGATCTCCATGCTGGTCAATTCCCTTTACAATATCGTGGACAGCTACTTTGTCGCCAAGATCAGTGAAGACGCCATGACGGCTCTGTCTCTGGTCTATCCTGTCCAGAATTTCATTAACGCCGTCGCCATCGGTTTCGGCGTGGGAATCAACGCTCTGATCGCCTTTTATCTTGGGGCGGAAAATAAAAATGCCGCAGACGCCGCAGCTACCCGGGGCACTGTACTGACAGTTGTCCACGGAATCCTCATGACTGTAGGCTGTATTGCTTTTATGCCGCATTTTCTCCGCTTTTTTACTTCAGACGAAAACATCATCAGCCTGGGACTGCGCTACTCCAATATTGTTTTCGCCTTTTCCGTTATTATCACCCTTGATCTTTCCTTTGAAAAGATCTTTCAGGCTCTTGGGAAAATGAAAGTCACCATGATCGCCCTGATGTGCGGCTGTGTTACCAACATTATCCTGGATCCGGTGATGATCTTCGGTCTGGGTCCTTTCCCCGAAATGGGAATTGAGGGGGCCGCTCTTGCTACAGGAATCGGGCAGGTGGTAAACCTTGCCATCTATCTTGTTATCTATAAAGCCCGCCCTGTCAGTGTGCGCATCACCGGAAAATATCTGAAGCCGGATAAAGGAATCGATCTGCGTCTGTATTCCATAGGTATCCCGGCGGCTCTGAACCTGGCCCTGCCTTCCCTTCTCATCTCTGTACTGAACAGCCTGCTGGCCGCCTTCTCTCAGAGCTATGTAGTGATCCTGGGAATCTACTATAAGCTGCAGACCTTTCTGTATCTTCCGGCCAGCGGGATCGTTCAGGGAATGCGTCCGGTGATCGGCTACAATTACGGCGCAGGAGAGTATAAGAGAGTCCGGAAAATCTATCTTGTCACTCTGGCCATGAGCAGTGTGATCATGATCGCCGGCACAATTATCTGCCTTGCTGTTCCCGGACAGCTCATAGGGCTCTTTACTGCCAATGAGGCCACAGTCCAGGCGGGAAAAACAGCGCTCCGCATTATCAGCGCCGGATTCCTTGTCTCCGCAGTTTCTGTAACCTCTTCCGGCGCTCTGGAGGGACTAGGAAAGGGAACCGCTTCTCTGGTGATCTCTCTCTGCCGTTATGTGATCGTCATTCTTCCGGCCGCTTTCCTTTTAAGCAGGATATTCGGCGCTGCCGGAGTATGGAACGCATTCTGGATCGCAGAGGCGGTTACAGCCATAGTTTCCTTTATGATCAGCAGGAAGAAGGTTTATCTTTGATCTATTTCTCCGGCGGGGATGACCTGCCGGGGATTTTTCAGGTATATTGCAATCTGAAAATACATATGCTATAATGCCGATAGGCTAAAAGATAGAAGTTATCCATGTCGGATAGCAGACGAAAACCCCAGAGGCTGCATCTCTGGGGTTTTCTATTTCCTTTTATCTTCATATTTCAGCGCTCCTATAGCCAAAGATTATCCTTGCGTACTGCTTTCAGCGGAATATAATATATCCGTCTTACTTCTCCTTTGAAAAAGCCGCTTTGTATATCTCTTCCTGCTCCGGCAGATGAGTCACAAAGCCTACAGGAATTTTATTGTCCGTGGCCTCTATGATCTTTTTTGCTCCTTCCGGGCCAAAAGCCCCGCAGAGCTCGATACAGCCGATCCCTTCCTCTTTATACAGTTCCCGGGCCGTTTCAGCCGCCTCCTGTATATTGGGAACGCCGATGATCCTGGCTGTTCCATTGTGGATCACAGCCCTGTCCTTTTTACTGTCAAAGTTATTTCCCAAAATCAAAAACGCAAATTTCATCTGAACTTTCTCCTTAAAATATTATTCTAATTAAGAGACTTCAATTTCTCTACAGTATCGTATATAATGGACAGACATTTTTCAAATTCCTCTTTGGAAACTGTGTAGAAATCATCACCCGGATAACAGGCGTCAAAATAGAAATCTGTAAGATATGCCAGCCCCACTGTGTCCAGTTTTAACCCTGGATTCATATCGTTCAGTTTTGACGCTATTTTCTTCATATTATGTTTTCTGAGCAGATCCGACACATCCTCTTCCAGAACTGTCCGGTCCAGATATCCCTTTAGAAATTTTTCTGCCACTTGCTGACACTGTACCGCAAGCTGATTATAAAATGTATTTCCTGTTTTTAACACGGATTCCAGATACTGCAGATCATTTTCCGCTATATCAATATAAGTGTTCCTGATCATTCTACAACCTCCAGAAGCAATTTTTTATCTCTGCTGATCTCTCTTTGAAAAGTCTGGCTGCCAAATTCAGCATTTTCATAGGTATATACTACATCTGTCCGGATTCCCTCTATATCCTCATCCAATGTCCAACGGATCATTGCTGAAAGTGTCCGGTCAGTGATTCTTTTTTCCGTCAGTATCAAAAGATCCACGTCACTGGTGCTCCTGACTTCTCCTCTGGCGCAGCTTCCGAAAAGATATACTTTTTTCAGCCCTGGGATTCTGGCCTTTATCAGATAGTCCAGGTCATGAGCAATCTTATTCTGAAATCTTATCGGAAGATTTTCGTATTCTTTTTTATATATTTTCACATGATCAGCCAAATCAGCTTCCCTCCGTCTGTTTTTTATGGTCTCCCGCGTGAATGGTATTTATATGTCTTTTACTTTCTGCCGGAAAAATCCGCAGTCGGCCTATTTCGATCGTGTTCCCACGATTCCGATGAGGTTCATGTACCGTCCGCCGTCTGCCTGAAGCATTTTCCGGTCTCCTGCGGCATAAGGATTGTCTGTCTCCAGCCAGTCCTTCCATGCCTGAGAAAAACAGGACATTTCCCATATTCTGAGGTTGTCCAGCTCCTTCTCGAATTTCGGTCTCCACCATCCGGAAGAATGCCACATTTCCAGAGCCTCATCTTCCCAGTATGGTCTCATTTCATCCGGAATATTTTCGTGTACTTCGTATTTCATTCCCGGAACCGCTATAGCCGCAATTCCGTCTTTCTTCAGCAGAGGCTTTATTTTTTCCGGAAAAAAGGTATCGTTATTTCCTACATAATGATAGGCGTCCACGCTCACTACTGCATCAAAAAAACCTTCGGCAAAAGGCATATCCTGTGCATCCGCATGTATAGGGATCACCAGATCATCCACCCCTGTTTTCCGGAACCGCCTGTAGTTGTCTGTCGCAGATATCCAAAGATCCAGAGCGAACACCTGCACACCGTATTCCTTTGCAAGAAAAATAGAGGTAAGCCCGTTTCCGCAGCCCAGATCAAGAACTCTCATTCCGGATTTCAGGGGAACTTCTTCCAAAAGTTCCTCCAGTATCACCATGGAATTGGGCCCCATCATATTTTCCTTTAGAAAATCTCTGTCATATTTCTCAGTTTTATAAAAATTCATATTACTATCCCCTTTTTCTACGGCGTGACCGCATATTTTATCACATGCTCTTTCCGGTTTTCAAACACATCGTAAGCCGCCATGATCTCTTCCATCCGGCATCTGTGTGTGATCAGGAATCCCGCGTCCAGCTTTCCGCAGGCCGTCAGATCCATGATTTCCTGACAGTGGCTGCCATCCACGCCTCCTGTCTTAAATATAAGGTTCTTTCCGTACATATCCGGAAGGGGAAGCGTCTGCGGTTCCTCATACATCGCTACGATCACCACTACTGCGTTGGGGCGTGCGATTTTCCACGCCGTCTGGAAGGTATCCTTTCCTCCCGCCACTTCAAAAACCCTGTCCGCGCCTCTTCCTCCTGTAATATCCCTTACAGTTTCTTCTATATTGCCGCTGTCCGGCGTGAGAATAATATCTGCCAGTCCTTTTTCTTTTGCAAGTTTAAGTCTGTATTCATCTGTATCCACCGCGATTATTTTTCCAGGAGTATAAAGCCGGGCGCAGAGCATAGTGCAGAGCCCTGTCGGTCCCGCTCCGATCACCGCTACTGTATCCGCCGGACTGATCTCACCGATTTTTGCCGCCCAGTATCCTGTGGAAAGAATATCCCCGTTAAAAAGCGCCTGTTCGTCCGTTACGGAATCCGGTATCAATGTAAGACCGTTATCCGCAAAAGGAATTCTGGCATATTCAGCCTGGCCGCCGTCAATACGGCATCCCAGCGCCCATCCGCCATGTTCGTCTGTACAATTATTTACAAAACCGCGTTTACAGAAGAAACACTCTCCGCAGAAGGTTTCCACATTTACCGCCACCCGGTCTCCCGGCTTGACTTTTTTTACGGCTTTTCCTGTTTTTACTACTCTTCCCACAAATTCATGGCCAAGAATCGTTCCCGGCACAGCTCTCGGCACAGCCCCATGTTTGATATGAATGTCGCTGGAGCAGATTGTCGTCAGCGTTACCTTGACAATAGCGTCTCTTTCGTCTTTAATTTCCGGTTCCGGACGCTCCTCCAGAGCAATCCTGCCATTTCCCTTATAAACTACTGCTTTCATATAAACCCCTCCCTGTTTTACTGTCATTATATCATCACGTTTTCCGGCTGTCATGGTTTTCCTGCTTCTTTCTTTTATCCATCTGTTATTCTCCTGAAAATGTTTGACGAGGTATAAAAAAAAGAACTATACTAGCGTTAGCGTTAATGTACGGAGAACAATACAAACGAGAAAGGAAGGCTCTCTATGGATCTGAAAAAAGAAGCTCTGGCCCGCGGCTTTGCCGACGCGGCTGTCATAGATGTAAAAGACCTGGTATTTGTGCTGGAATACAGAAAATTCTGTGAAGAAAATTTATGCGGAAATTATAATCTGCTTCCCGCCTGTCCGCCGGCATGCGGTACGGCAGAGGAAATGCGCCGCAGAGCCCAGTCATACGAAAGAGCTCTGATACTGCAAAGTATACTGAAACAGCCCGAAATAGATTCCGCTTTCTTTAAAAAGGCCAAACGGGAGCATAATCTTCTTACCGAAAAACTGGCCGGACAGATGAAAACCGGAGGAATGAAGGACCTGCTGATCATGAGCGCAGGGCCTTACAAGCGCCACTCCTGTATGTCCGCTTACGGCGTGGACGCTCAGAAAATGGCTGACGCCGCCAAGATGGTCTGCTGGGCGGACGACGGCGATGTACGGCTCTTCTCGCTGATTCTTTTCTGAACGCCATACAAGCAGGGAATCCTGCCATTGGCATATTGACACCATTGTTTATTTTACCGTTTCCATAAAAATCCCCTCTTGACAAATACCCTTGCGGGGTATATATTATGGATACCCCGCAAGGGTATTATTGATTATACGATATTTTACAAAGGAGAGAATCGATCATGGATAACATAAATGTCTGTCCCGGCTGCCAGAAAAAAACCATGCGGTCGGAAGAAGAACGGAGAAAGCTGGTCAACCGCCTGAAGCGGGTGGAGGGCCAGATCCGCGGGATCATCGGTATGCTGGAAAACGACGCTTACTGCAATGATATCCTGATACAGTCCGCCGCCGTAAACGCAGCGGTAAATTCTTTTAACAGGGAACTGCTTGCCAGCCATATCCGTACCTGTGTGGCACGGGACATCCGCGAAGGAAAGGACGGAACCATCGACGAGCTTGTGGCTACTCTGCAGAAGCTGATGAAATAACAGCATCTGCAGGATGTCTGATCAGAAAAGCAACAAACCTTTAAGGAGGGATTTGTAATGGAACAATATACTGTGACCGGGATGAGCTGCGCGGCCTGCAGCGCCCGGGTAGAAAAGGCCGTCTCACAGATTCCGGGAGTTTCTTCCTGTTCTGTCAGTCTTCTCACTAACTCCATGGGCGTGGAGGGGACGGCTTCCCCTGAGGATATTATCTCCGCTGTGGAACAGGCCGGATACGGGGCTTCCCTTAAAGGAGCCTCCGGCGAAAAGAAAATTTCCGCTGCCGAAGCGGAGGAGGCTCTGGCTGACCATGAAACGCCTGTGCTGAAAAAACGGCTGATCGCGTCTATCGGTTTTCTGCTGGTGCTGATGTATTTTTCCATGGGGCATATGATGTGGGGCTGGCCTCTGCCCGCCTGGTTTGACGGCAATCATGTTGCCGTAGGACTGGTACAGCTTCTGCTGGCAGGCATTGTTATGGTGATCAACCAGAAATTCTTTGTCAGCGGTTTTAAGGCTCTGTGGCACCGCGCTCCCAACATGGACACCCTCGTTGCCCTGGGCTCCATGGCATCCTTTGTCTGGAGTGTCTATGCGCTTTTTGCCATGACGCGGGCCCAGGCAGACGGAAATATGGCGGCCGTCATGGAATATATGATGGAATTCTATTTTGAATCCGCCGCCATGATCCTGACACTGATCACTGTGGGAAAAATGCTGGAGGCCCGTTCCAAGGGAAAGACCACCGACGCTTTAAAGAGCCTTATGAAACTGGCTCCCAAAACCGCCGTGATCCTTCGGAACGGAAAAGAGACTACTATTCCTGTTGAACAGGTGCATAAAGGAGATATCTTCCTGGTGCGTCCCGGAGAAAATATTCCAGTGGACGGCATTGTCCTGGAAGGAACCAGCGCGGTCAACGAATCCGCCCTTACCGGAGAAAGCATTCCTGTTGACAAGGCGGAAGGCGATCCTGTGTCCGCAGCTACAGTCAACCAGTCCGGTTTTATCAAATGCGAGGCAACACGGGTTGGAGAGGATACCACTCTTTCCCAGATCATAAAAATGGTCAGCGACGCGGCAGCCACCAAGGCTCCTATCGCCAAGATCGCGGACCGGGTTTCCGGGATCTTTGTCCCGGCCGTTATCACTATCGCAGTCATTACTACTATCGTCTGGCTGCTGGCAGGGCAGACCTTCGCCTACGCTCTGGCCAGAGGGATTTCTGTTCTCGTTATAAGCTGTCCCTGCGCCCTGGGGCTTGCCACCCCGGTAGCGATCATGGTAGGAAACGGCATGGGCGCCAAAAACGGAATTCTCTTTAAAACCGCCGTATCTCTGGAGGAAACCGGAAAGATTCAGATCGTGGCTCTGGATAAGACCGGAACTATCACCAGCGGCCAGCCGGAGGTGACAGATATTCTTCCGGCAAACGGAGCTTCCGAAGAAGAACTTCTCACCTGCGCTCTTGCCCTGGAAAAGAAAAGCGAACATCCCCTGGCAAAGGCAATCCTGAGCTATACGGAAAAGCTTCCTCTTGCAGTTCCGGAGGTGACAGGCTTCCAGGCTCTCCCCGGCAACGGCCTCTCCGCTGTTCTTGAGGGAAAAACACTTCTTGGCGGAAGCATGAAATTTATCGGAGAACAGATAACTGTTCCGGACCGTCTGCGGCAAAAAGCAGAAGAACTTGCAGAAAACGGCAAAACTCCCTTACTTTTTGCCAGGGACGGCAGGCTTCTGGGCATCATTGCCGTTGCGGACGTGATCAAAGAAGAAAGCCCCCAGGCGGTACGGGAGCTTCAGAACATGGGAATCCGTGTAGTCATGCTCACCGGAGACAATGAAAGGACAGCCAGGGCTATCGGCGCCCAGGCAGGAGTGGACGAAGTGATCGCAGGAGTCCTCCCTGACGGAAAGGAAAGCGTCATCCGCGCCCTGAAGGAACAGGGGCGGGTAGCCATGGTAGGCGACGGCATCAACGACGCACCTGCGCTTACCCGGGCGGATATCGGTATCGCCATCGGCGCCGGAACCGACATTGCCATCGACGCGGCGGACGTGGTACTGATGAAGAGCCTTTTAAGCGACGTTCCCGCAGCTATCCGTCTCAGCAGAGCTACTCTCAGGAATATCCATGAGAATCTGTTCTGGGCGTTTTTCTACAACGTGATCGGAATTCCTCTGGCCGCCGGCGTATGGATCCCTGTTTTCGGATGGACCCTGAATCCTATGTTCGGCGCAGCGGCCATGAGCCTTTCCAGCTTCTGCGTAGTGACAAACGCCCTCCGGCTGAATCTTTTCAAGATCCACGATGCCAGCCGGGACAAAAAAATCAAACCTGCCAGCCTGAAACCACTGGCCGAGACAAACGTAAACCAGGACGGCTCCTGCTCTGCCGCAGGTTCCTGTCCTTTAGAAAAGGAGGAAAATAATATGACAAAGACACTTACTGTAGAAGGAATGATGTGCCCCCACTGCGAGGCTCATGTAAAGAAAGCCCTCGAGGCTCTGGGCGGCGTGGAGACCGCCACGGCAAGCCACGAAGCCGGAACCGCCGTAGTAACGCTTTCCGGGGCTGTGGAGGACGACGTTCTGAAACAGGCAGTACGGGAAGCCGGATATACGGTAACAGGAATTAACTGAAACCTTCCATAAAGGGCCGCTTCACAGCGGTCCTTTTTTCTGTTATAGTTTACTTAACATCAGTGTGCAGAAGGAGGAAAAAAGGATGAACGAACAGCGCTCTCACCGCAGGACAGAACTGCTTCAGTACTACGGCATGCGTATCTGGCGCGATATTTCCAACCTGATCAAATGGATGATCCTCGCCGTTATCACCGGATGCGTGACCGGCGCAGTCAGCAGTCTCTTTGCCCGGGCGTTAAGACTGGTCACTGAATACCGCGGGGAGAACCACTGGATCTTTTTTCTCCTTCCTCTGTCCGGTATCCTGATCGTCTTTCTGTACCAGAAGATCGGCCGGGAGGACGGCGGAACAAATCAGGTGCTGTCTACTATCCGCTCCCAGGACGACGTGCCTCTGCGCTCCGCTCCCCTGATCTTCGTTTCCACTATACTGACGCATCTCACAGGCGGTTCCGCCGGGCGCGAGGGCGCTGCCATACAGCTTGGCGGAAGCATCGGCAACCAGATCGGCAGATGGCTCAGACTGGATAAAGAAGACAGCCACGTAATGGTTATGTGCGGCATGAGCGCCGCCTTTTCCGCCGTTTTCGGAACTCCCATGGCTGCGGCTGTTTTTTCCATGGAGGTAGTCAGCGTCGGCGTTATGTATTATGCCGCCCTTCTGCCCTGCGTGATCGCTTCACTGGTTGCTTCCGAGTTTGCCGCCGGCTTCGGGATACACCCCGAGAACTTTCATGTAACAGGAATTCCGGAATTTACAGCCGTCACCGGCTTGAAAATGATCGTCGTAGCCGTGGGCTGCGCAGTTGTCAGCATCCTGTTCTGCGTGGTTCTTCACGCGGTCAGCCGGATCTGCAGCCGCTGGCTGAAGAATCCCTACGTCCGTGTGGCTGTTGGCGCCGCCGCTGTGATCATTATCACGCTTATCCTCGGAACAACAGACTATATGGGCGCCGGAAACGAGCTGATCCAGCGGGCGGTAGAAGAAGGCTCCGCGCGTCCCCTGGATTTTCTCTGGAAGATCCTTCTGACAGCCATTACCATGCGCGTCGGTTTCCGGGGCGGCGAGATCGTTCCCTCCCTGTGTATCGGCGCGACTTTCGGCTGCGTTATGGGACAGCTTCTCGGGCTCCCCGCCCCCATCTGCGCGGCATCGGGAATGGCGGCCCTTTTCTGCGGCGTCACCAACTGTCCTGTCACTTCCGTACTGATCGCTTTCGAACTTTTCGGTTTCCAGGGCGTTTCCTATTATCTGATCGCAGTCGCCGTCAGCTACGCTGTTTCCGGCTATTACAGCCTTTACAGAGATCAGACGATCGTCTATTCCAAGTATAAAGCCAGATATATCAACCGCCACACCAGAGTTTGAAAATAAATGTATACTTTGTCAAAAAACTATTTGAAAATTATACATAAATCTGCTTGTAGAATAACCATAATGTGATAAAATAAAACTATGTTTTGGTAACTCTTCAGCCGCCTGAAATCTGTGAATCAAACAGGCCGCTGTCTATCTCGCAATAAGCAGGAGGAAACACATAATGCGCAGAACGAAAATCATTTGTACGCTGGGTCCGGCAACAGACAGAGAAGGAATCCTTGAGCAGCTTGCCATCGAAGGAATGGACGTAGCCAGATTCAACTTTTCTCATGGTTCCCACGAGGAACAGAAAGGCCGTCTCGACAAGCTGAAAGAAATCCGCAGACGTCTGAACAGACCTATTGCCGCGCTTCTTGATACAAAGGGACCGGAGATCCGTATCCGGGATTTCAAAGAGGGCAAGGTAACTCTTACAGAGGGTCAGGAGTTCACCCTTACTCCGGAGGAGATCGAAGGAGACGAGACCATCGTTTCCGTCACCTATAAAGAACTCTACAAAGACGTAAAGCCCGGAGACAGCATTCTGATCGACGACGGTCTGATCGGCATGGAAGTCAAGAGCATTGAAGGACAGGACATTCACTGCGTTGTCAAGAACGGCGGCGTTGTGTCCAATAAGAAAGGCGTCAATCTTCCCGGCGTAGAAGTAAATATGCCTTTTATCAGCCAGAAAGACCGCGAGGATATCCTCTTCGGTATCCAGGAAGGTTTTGATTTTATCGCAGCTTCTTTCACCAGAACGGCGGCGGACGTCAACGAGATCCGCAAGATTCTGAATGAGAACGGAGGACGTGATCTCAACATCATCGCCAAGATCGAGAATCAGCAGGGCGTGGACAATATCGACAGCATCATCGAAGCAGCAGACGGAATCATGATCGCCCGCGGCGATATGGGCGTGGAGATTCCTCTGGAAGATGTACCGGTGATCCAGAAAGAGATCATCAACAAGGTATATACCGCAGGCAAACAGGTTATCACCGCCACACAGATGCTGGATTCCATGATCAAGAATCCCCGTCCCACCCGTGCGGAGACAACGGACGTTGCCAATGCGATCTATCAGGGAACCAGCGCCATCATGCTTTCCGGCGAGACTGCTGCCGGCAAATACCCTGTAGAAGCTCTCCGCACCATGGTAAAGATCGCCATCCGTACAGAAGCTGATATTCCCTATAACCAGCAGTTCAGCATCCTCAACAGAGAACATGCGCCCAACATGACAACCGCTATTTCCCACGCGACCTGTATGACGGCCATTGACCTGAGAGCCAAGGCCATCATCACCGTCAGCCGTTCCGGAAATACCGCCCGCATGATATCCAAATACCGTCCGGGATGCCTGATCGTCGGATGCTCTCCGGAAGAGCATACCTGCAGACAGCTGAATATGTCCTGGGGAATCACCCCGGTTCTGATCAAGGAAGAATACAGCATGGAGATCCTTCTTCTCCACGCCACAGAAGCAGCCGAAAGAGCCGGCTACGTTGAGAAGGGAGACATCGTTGTCCTCACCGCAGGCGTTCCTCTTGGCCGCTCCGGTAACACCAATCTTCTGAAGACGACTATCGTCGGAGAATACTAAAATCCAGATACTGATGAAATGAATCAGGCCGCTGCGCATCGCTGTGTGGCGGCCTTTTCTTTTCTCGATTATGGGTTTTGAGGATGAATACAAACTTCAAACTGTTTTTAGTCATCCGTTGAAGTTCTGGTGCCAATCAGATGGTTTTCCATATCTTCAAAAATCTCCCTGACAGTCAGCGGTCTGCGCCCCGTCAGTTTTTCAAAGTCATCCGTAAACGTATTCATCTGATTCAACCTGATTGCCCGTCCAAAAGTCACCATTCCATCTGAACAAAACGGGAAATTTTTCGCTGTGTCAGCCCACATCTCCTCTGTTGTTCTCGGCACGCCAATAGAATCAAAATATGCGTACATTTGCGCATCATCGATATACTGATACGTCACCTTTTTCCCGGTAACTTCAGAAGCAATTTCCACATATTCGCGAATTGTCAAAAGATTTGCGCCGTTCACATCTATGATACGATCTTCCCAATCCGACATCGCTGCACTGGCTGCTGCGAAAGCACAGTCATCACGGGAAATATATGCCATTTTCCCATCTCCCATGTTATTGGCAAGAATGCCGTTGGTATTCTCATATGCCTCCACAAAACTGGATACCATTGCTTCTGCGTACTGGGAATTTCTGAGTATCAGATAATGGATCGGCTGTTCTTTGATATATTCCTCCGTCCAGATATGGTCATTCACCTCATAAGTATCAATATCCTTATGTCCTGCTCCGACAATCGAAGTATATACCAGTTTTTTTACGCCTGCCGCAACTGCGGCATCAATCGCCGTCTTATGTGCTGCCCGTCTCTTCGGTCCCACAAAAGGCATAGATATCAAAATCACCGTATCAATATCCTGGAAAGTTTCCGTAAGTTTATCAGGATTATAAAAATCCGCAATTCTCGTTTCAATCCCCATTTCTTGATACGTCAGAAGACCTCTTTCCGTAGGTGCAGTAAAAACCAGCGCTTCATGGGGATACTTTTCCAAAAGAACCTTTGCAGCTTTTCCCCCAAAATTCCCATCTACTCCATTTAATAAGATTTTCTTCATATATTGCTTCTATCCTTTCCTACTGTTTTCAAACTGCGGAATCAGAAGTCCGCAGATAAACATAACTATCATACATCCAGATGCAAGGGTAAATAAAAGTCCGTAATTAGTTCCAGCGATCGGTGTCAAAATATAGGTCGGAATCAGTACTGCCCCCAATAGCTGTAATGTGGCAATTACACCGGCTGCGCTTCCTGCGTACTTCGTCCCAATACCTTTCAAGAGAATTGGTGCAGAAAAGAAAACAGGCATCGCTGCTCCAAGCATTGTTCCTGTAAATAACACCAGGATATGCAGAAGTATTACCGAAGAAGATCGCCAGCAGATTAAAATTCCGAGAAAGCTTAGCAGCGCTGTTCCCGACACAAAAAGCTTGACATTTTTCACCTTCGCAAATACTATCGGTCCGGCAACAGAACCAATACAGTTTCCAAATGTCAGCATGGATGCGATGGTGCCAACTGTCGTTGTATCCATCTCGTACATGGACTGCAGTGCTGTGGGCATAAATGTTGATAAGGTCACTGTGCTTCCCAAAACCATCATAATACAGATTGAAATCATCCAAACACCTTTATTTGTCAGCACCACTTTCAAAGATTCTCCAATTTTCGGATATTCTTCCTGTATGTATTCCTTCTGATCAGTTATTTTCTCATCCGGACGGTCTTTGACAAACAACATCCATAAAACAAATACTAAAATTCCAAAGATGGCCGCCGCTACAAAAGCCGCAGTCCTATCATCAAACAGCACTGCTGTCGTTGCCGTAGCAAATGCTCCGGGAAATTGCCCGCAAAGAGCAAAAATCCCCATTAAAAATCCGATCTTTTCCGGTTCAAACCAGTTACCGGCAATTTTGGAAGCATTAACATTTACAAACATATTGGAAAAACCAGTCAGCGCCATACAAAAGAAAAACGGCAGATAACTGTTTGCGAAAATCCGCCCGATCAGTCCCGCAACTGCCACCAGAAACGCCAGACTCACCACTTTCTTAGATCCTACTTTGTCTGAAATTATACCTCCTGCAAAACTCAGAAAAATGGCAATAATCATCGGCGCAGTAAACAGAGAAGAAAACTGGGATGTCGAAAGTCCGAAAGACTGCATCAATTCCGGAGCAAGTACAGACAACTGATATTGCGCAGAACTGCCCGGCATATAGGCCAGACATACGATAATAAATATAAGCCATTTTGTATTCTTATTATGCATAGCAGACTCCTCCATTATTGTTCAAATCCATACGGACACTCGGCAACATCGTAATCCTTATTCTCAGTCAGGTCATTCAGCATCACCAAGTGTTTATCTCTTCCTCTTTTCTATTTTTTTGTATAATGGGGAATTTCTTCCACATTTTTATCCTGATTGCGCACAAAATCACTATTATAAGGATATCTTGCCACTTTCACACGAATATCCATCTGACGTGTTCCCGGAGTTCCCCAAAGCAATGTCAGCTCTGTTCCTTCTTTTGCATATGCCGGGTCAATGAAGCCGAGAGAAATCATACTGTTATAGTGATAAGATATGATTCTCCCGCTGCTGATTCCGATATCCTTTCCGTTTGCCAGCACACGATCCGCGCGATAAACAAAAACATTGTTTTTCATATTATGCAAAAATTCCACTTCGCTCTCATGGGAAATATCTTCACAAGGCTCTTCACCAGGTTTCAGCATCGTTGCAAATACCTTTGCCACATCGTCCCCGTTCCATTCCAGCGTAACAGCAGTACGCGCTGGGTGCTGCGCAATTTTCTGAAGCGCCTCTTTTCCGGTAAAGTCATGATCAAATCGGATCAAGCCCTCGCAGCCGGTATCATAAGGTGTGACAAAACGGCTCTGCAGATCATCTCCTACACTTCCTTTCAATTCCCTGCAGAGATTATAGTAAGACTGCTGGGGATGTTCTCTCATATAATCCGCCATTTCCTTTCCAGATTCAAACCAGGGAAGAGGATAATGGAGATTAATATTGGGGAAACCGGCTTCCGTGTGATTAAAGAGACTATAGTTATGAAGTCCCAACCTGCTGGCGCCGAATATTTTTCCAGCCGCCCACACCTTATCATAAATTTCGTTAAACTCTTGAATCGGACCATGAATTTCATACGCAAGATTCCCAGACATCCCCAAACGGATTACCTCTACGCCTTTACCATCAACAAAGACTTTACGGTGTCTTGCAAATTTAATATCATGAAGATCCTGTTCGAAGGCATTCTCAAGAATTTCCAGAGATTTTTCTCCGGCAATCTGAATAAAATATTCTGTTCCGCTGACATCCTCTCCGCTGACATCCATATCACTATTCTCTGTCAGATAGGCAAGTACAGGGGCAAGCCAATAGGTACGATAACGATCCTCCCCTATACGTATCACAACACCATCTGTAAGAATCTGTCCCTTTTCGTTACAGAGAATTGCATGGCGAAGTCCCTTCATTCCCAGTTTTGTAAAATCATTGACACAAACAGAATTCAAAAATTTCACTGCGTCAGGGCCATAGACATCATAAATTGGAGAAGTGGAAAGCGACGTACCAATCCATGCGCTTTTACGGTATCCGTCGATATCTTTTACAACTCCTTCAAACTCATATGGCTGTAAAAATCCTCCAAAATTTATCAGTAACCCTGCCTCTTTTAATTCCTCATCATAGTTGAAACCCATAGTAGTAACCTCCTTAAACTTGATGGTATTCACTGTCTTCTTCGCTGCCGGCACCTAAACAATTGTTTTTGATACTTTTATTCTAGAAGGATTGACCCTTCCTGTCATTAGCTATATAATTCAATTAACGAAACATTTTTTGATATTTTTAACCAAAGGAGATTTTTCATATGAAGGGAGTGCATTTTTCCATTCTTTTTACATGGATAAAAGAATATTATGAGATTATTCACTGTCTTTCAATAACGGATCGCTTCTTTACGCAGCCCCGTATTTTCGATTCCTCATGTGAAAATCCGCAAAAATATTTTATATATTTAACCAACGATTCCTCTTTGTTAGAACAAGAGTGGTGCGACGCATTTCCTGATCTAATAATCATGCAGACGACAAATGCCCCTGGTCAGGAAACCTTTCCGTCTTCCTGGCGTGAGCATCTGGTTTTTCTTTATTCTCCAAATACTCTCTGGGAAGTTTACAACCAGATCCTTGACCTTTTCACCCGCTACTACTGCTGGTATGATCAATGCATGAAGCTGATCCTGGAAGATGCGCCGCTTTCCGAATTACTGGATCACGCCACCATGTATTTGGATAACCCGGTGGCTTTTTTTGATCCCGCTGGAATTGTCCTGCACCAAACAGGTTCCTTTCGCCAGGATATCCAGGGAACTCTCTGGGATGAAGTGGTATCTTCACATTTTACGCCTGTAGAATCTATCTCTCCCAATGAGCATAATCGTATTATGCGCGAAATCAAGCAGGGCAAAAAAATCATCTATAGTATTTTCCATCAGGATCCCTCCCACCAGGCATTGACAATCCCCATTCAGGTAAATGGAAAGCATGCCGGAGCTTTAGGAACAACAGACATCAATACTTCTTTTACCGATATGCAGAAAAATTTTCTTCTGATAATCTCTTCTATAGTTCAAACAGCTATCCGGCGTCAGATTCAGGCATCTGTTCTGCAGGAAGAAGAGAATTACTATGTCATCCGGCTGCTGCAGGGTTTTTCCGCTGACCAACAGGCCACAAACCAGTATTTAAAAAAATCAGGTATGAAAAACGAAGATACCTGGTATCTATATCTGTTTCCCCTTGTGGATTCTTCCTGTGCACAGACACGGAAAGCCGCATATCTGAACAAAATCAAACAGGTGCTGTCAAACGCTGTTGTTCTGCTTTATGAAAATTCTGTCATTGGTATTTGCCGCGAAAAAAATTTCGATCCCAAAGATCCAGCTTGTTTGCTGAAACTTCAGGATATACTGCATCATCTTTCCATGAATGTTTTTATCAGCCACCATTTTCTTCGATTTACGGAACTATCCATTGCGTATGAACAATGTTTGCTGATGCAGCAATATAGTTCCCATCCTGCCAACTCTATTCAACAATTTCCAGAGTCTTTTCAGCAGATTCTTTACAGTATCCTGAAAGAACGTACATCCTTAAAAGGTTTCTGCCATCCGGCAATTCTCGCACTTTGGAAAAGTTCTTCCGAATATCAGCGTACCCTGGTATATGACCTGAAATATTATCTTCTGCACGGCAGAAATATTGCGGAAACCTCCCGGTATCTGAATCTATGTCGGAATACCTTTATTTACCGTTTAAAAAAGATAGAAGAATATCTGCGAATCTCTCTGGATTCTCTGGATGAGAATATGCTGCTCTATCTGTTGTTCTCATGCCTGATCTGCGAAAAAAACGACCATGATATCTCGCTCGTATAGTTTGCCTTTTTTCCATCAGACACCGTCATTTTCAACTGCTGACAATTTGTCAGCAGTTGATTCGAAACTAATAAACAAAAATTAGTCAAGTATGATTTACCGAATCGTACTTGACTAATTTTTTTATGTCCTTTCAGGCGGCTTTGGAGTATGTGTTCAGGCTGTCCGACTATATGGGTAAAGTGTTTGAGGAAATCTGCAGACAGCAGGATAAAAACACCGCCCTTTTCGGAGAGTGCAAATGGACGAATGAGAAAGTCGATCTCAGCGTTTTGGAAACCCTCGTAAAGCGCAGCGAGCTGTTCCCCTACAAAAATGTCCATTACTACCTTTTTGCCAAAACCGGATTCACCAAAGGCTGCATAGAACGGGCAAAAGAGATGGGGAATGTGACGCTGGTGAGTTATGAGGATATTGTTGATGGATAGATTATAAATTGCACATTCATAAACTGAAACCTCCTTTGATACAGTAAACATATCAAAGGAGGCTTTCTAGATTGGATGATTCGTAAAAGCTGTTCCGTATTGGCAACATCGGTCAATCTTTTTTTGCCATCAGATGCCATCATTTTCAATCGGTTACAATTTGTAACCAGTTGATTCCCTTCTTTTTTTAGTCGACTTTTCAAAACTTTCCAATAATTACTTGCTCCACGGGTGGTTTCCTGTTCTGTCAGAACAGCAACCACATCTACAATGGAAAAATACCATAATTCCCATTATTTACTGTAATACTTCTTTTCCATCACGTAATTTGTAAGTAAGATCCCCTGTCTCTCCACCTGCTGCTCTTTTACGACACGATAACCTCTTTTTTCAAAAAACGGACGCGCCGTTATGGAAGCATGGGTGACGATATTTCCTGAAACTTTTTCTTCCAGCCGGTCGCAGATTGCAGTTGCAATCCCCCTTCTCTGACAGTCGGCGCGAACATACAGACGGTCAAGATATCCCGTTTCATCTATGTCGCCAAATCCAGTGATCTTCCCGTCTTCAACGGCGACAATACTATGATGCTCCAGAAGAGACCTGTTCCATTTTTCCAGATCCGCCTGTTCCGGCGCCCAGACGTCCAACTGTTCTTTCGTGTAATCCGCCGAATTGACGCTGTGAACCGTCCCGTAGAACAACTCCGTGATTTCTTTACAGTCCGACGGGCGGTATTGCTTGATATCTGTTTTTTCGTTCTTCATACGTAATAAAATCCCTTTATTATATTTGCTCAATCTGCTTTGGCCAGATCTTTGATCACTTCCCCGGCTATGATCAGCCCAGCCACGGAAGGCACGAAAGCCACGGAAGCGGGAACAGCATTTTTGACGACCGGCTGTTCCTTGGAATACACTACCTTCAGCTTCTTTATTCCGCGTTTTTTCAGCTCCCGCCGCATCACCTTCGCCAGAGGGCAGACTGATGTTTTATAGATATCCGCCACCTGAAAAGCCGTGGGATCCAGTTTGTTGCCTGCGCCCATACTGCTGATAATGGGAACGCACGCTTCCGCCGCCTCCATGACGAGCTGGATTTTGGCCGTGACCGTATCTACCGCGTCCACCACATAGGAATACTGAGAAAAATCAAATTCATCTTTCGTCTCCGGCAGATAAAAGCATTTATGCACATTCACCACCGCTTCCGGATTGATATCCAGAATACGCTCTTTCATAACGTCCACTTTATATTTTCCAATGCTGCTCTCTGTGGCGATAATCTGTCTGTTCAAATTGCTCAGGCAGACTTTATCGCTGTCCACAATATCCACAGCGCCTACGCCGCTTCGCACCAGCGCTTCCACCACATGACCGCCTACGCCTCCGATCCCGAACACAGCCACCCTGGCTTTTTTCAGTTTCTCCATAGCCTGTTCTCCCAGAAGGGCCTCTGTTCTGGAAAATCTGTTCTCCGTATTTTCCATAATATCTCACTCCGTTAATTCTGATATTGTATTCTAATATTACCATCTGCCGAAGCCGGATTCAACTGCGGCTTCCTCGCGCTGTTTTTTACAGAAGTTTTAAGACTCGCGCACGGAAGTACTCCCGGTGAAAATTCTTTACACATATTTGATAATTTCTTTTCATGCGCCGCCGCTCTTCGTGTTATAATGCATAGAGGAAAAGACTGTTTTTACATCCGTTCTTTTCCGCTACAGCACAAAAAGAAGGAGTTTTTGAAATGAAATTCAGACTGAATTCTATGGAAAAGAAATGGATCCTGTATGATGTGGGGAATTCCGCTTTTACTCTTCTGGTATCCACTATTATGCCCATCTATTTTAATTACCTGGCCGATCAGTCGGGTATTTCTGAAGTAAATTATCTGGCGTACTGGGGATACGCCACTTCCGCAGCCACGATTATTGTGGCTTTGCTGGGGCCTGTTCTCGGAACCGCCTCAGACACGAAAGGCCGCAGGAAAAAAATATTCCTGGCTTCTCTTCTCGTAGGAGCCATCGGCTGCGTATTTCTTGGTTTTACACAGTCCTGGCTGTGGTTTATCCTCTTATTTGTGATCGCCAAATCCGCCTACTCCCTGAGTCTGGTAGTTTACGATTCCATGCTTCCGGATATCACCACGGAGGAGCGCTCTGACGAAGTGTCCGCCCAGGGGTACGCCTGGGGCTATATCGGAAGCTGTATTCCCTTTATCCTCAGCCTTCTTCTGGTGCTGTCTTATGAAAGTCTTGGCCTCACCATGAAAACAGCCATGGGAATCGCGTTCTTCCTTGTTGCGGTGTGGTGGATCGCCATGTCCGTGCCTCTTTTAAAAAGCTACACCCAGACACATTACCAGATCGTAACCTCCGGCAGCAATCTCGCCGCCAGCTTCCGCCGGCTGGGCGGTATCTTCAGCGAGCTGAAAGAACGCCGAAAGGTCCTGTTCTTCCTGCTGGCGTTTTTCTTTTACATTGACGGCGTGTACACTATCATCGATATGGCGACCGCTTACGGAACAGCTCTGGGGCTGGACTCCACCGGCCTGCTCCTGGCTCTTCTGGTAACGCAGATCGTAGCCTTCCCGGCAGCCCTGATCTTCGGCAGGCTTTCCCGGAAAGCGCAGTCATCCAAACTGATCATGGTCTGTATCGGCGCCTATTTTCTGGTCGCCCTGTACGGGATTATCCTGGAAAAACAGTACCAGTTCTGGATCCTGGCGGTCGTGGTGGGTATGTTCCAGGGCGCGATCCAGTCGCTCTCCCGCTCTTACTTCGTAAAGATCATTCCCGCGGACAAATCCGGAGAATTTTTCGGACTGTATGATATCTGCGGCAAAGGAGCCTCCTTCGCCGGCACCATGCTGGTCTCCATCATCAGCCAGTTAAGCGGAAGCGTCAACCTTGGCGTGGGCGCGCTGTCCGTCATGTTCCTGATCGGATTCCTGCTGTTTCTGAAAGCGGACCGGATGTAGGATCACCGGAAAAGCCAAAAGCCGCATTCCGGGATTGTAAACAGCCGCCAATACCAAAATGGGAAGCCTCTATCTGGCTTCCCATTCTTTTAATAATTCATCGCACTCCTGCACATGGCTTCCGTGGATGGACAGGCCGTCTTCCACTTCCGCGCCCGGGCAGAGTTTCCGGATATCTTCCACACTTGTTCCCATTCCGCTTCCTTCGTTGGTGCAGAAAGGACGGATTTTCTTCCCGCTGAAATCAAAATGCTCCAGGAAGGTAAATACCGCCATAGGCATGGTGCCGCAGTAACTGGGATATCCCAGAAATATCTCGTCATAATCCCCGATGCTCTCAGGAAATCCTGCAAGCTCCGGGCGGGCGTTCTCTTTTTTATCTTTTACCGCTTCGGCAACACACTTCTTATATTCCGGAGAATAGGGACGCTTCATCTCGATCCGGAACAGATCCGCTCCTGTCAGCTTCTGAAGCTTCTGCGCCGCAATTTCCGTATTCCCCACTTCCACATACTTCATCTGTCCGCCGAAATAATTCTCGTCAGCTCTTGAAAAATACGCGATCAACTGTTTCATAATGATGCCCTCCTGTCTCACCTGAATCTTTGATTTATTTTCCGTGTACGAGTTCCCGCCCTCCACTGTTTTCCAGACGTCTTTTCCCGCCGGTTCAGCTTTCCCGGATATATCTTTCCAGATCCTCCAGTCTTCTGGGAGTCCTCAGTTCGGAACTCAGAATTCCCTTCCGGCAAAGCGTTTCAAACAGCTCCAGTACCGCCGGCTGTCTGAGATTGGTTTCTCTCAGAGTCTCCCTGTCGGCAAACACCTCCTCCGGCGTTCCGAAAGCCAGTACCCTGCCCTCCTTAAAAAGAAATACCTGATCCGCCCATCCCATGGCGTAATCCACATCATGGGTGGCGATCATTACGGTAATCCCCTTTTCCGTCAGCTTATCCACGATCTTATTCACCATCTCCGAATGCCGGGGATCCAGCGCCGCCGCCGGTTCGTCCAGTATAATAATATCCGGATGCATCACCAGGATATCCGCAATGGAGACCAGCTTCTTCTGTCCGCCGCTGAGCGCATGGGTAGGCTTGTGCCGAAAAGGCGTGATCTCCAGCCGTCCGATCACCTCTTCCACTTCTCTGGCAGCTTCCTCCTCCGAAACTCCCAGATTCAGGATCCCGAACGAAATCTCCTGATAAACACTGGCTGAAAAAAGCTGGCTGTCAGGATCCTGAAAAACGATTCCCACTCTCTGACGCAGTTTCAGAAGTCCTTTCCGGGAATAATCATAAGGTTCCCCGTCCAGACAGAGGCTGCCGGAAACAGGCTTCAGTATTCCGTTGCAGCAGAGAAAAAAAGTGGATTTGCCGGAACCGTTCGGCCCCATAAAGGCGATCTTTTTCCCTCTCTCTATCTCAAGAGACAGCCCGTTCAGAGAATGATTTTTATCTCCTTCATATGAAAAATAAAGATTGTCGGCCTTTAAAATAAGATCTTTCATCTTCAGTATCTCCTGCTAAAGCATTTCTATCACTACAAGTCCGTAAAGGATGATCTCAAAAACAACGATCAGGATAATTTCCTTCCCGCGGGGCGGAAAATTCTCATCCAGTACCCGGATATCTCCATTATAACACCTTGCCTCCATGGCATTGTATAGAGCGTCTGATTTTTTCATCGCCCGTATCAGAAGAGCGGAGGCCATAGCGCCAAAAGATTTCATAGAAGTCCTGTAATTCCTGTTCCCCAGCCTGGAATTCTGGGAAACACGTATAGCGTGAGCCACCTCGAACAGGACAAAAATGAAACGGTAGATCAGAAGCATCAGCTCCAGGATCAGTTTCGGACAGCGCAGCCGGCGCAGAACGCTCAGGATGTCCGGCATGGGCGTATGAAAAGACAGAAAATACAGGCAGGACACACTGGCAAGAGCAGTCAGGATCAGATTCAGAGCGTAAAAAAGCGACTCTCTGCTGCCTGTAATATAGATTCCGCCCACAGAAAAAGCGAACAGGTCAAGGGGTTCCCCGGAAAAATTAATTATGATCGCCAGACTGCTGAGAAGCAGAAATACCAGTGGCACGCCCATATAACGCATATAACAGGAAAAGGGAATCCCCCCTTTCCATACACTGAGGATTCCCATAATAACCAGCACAAAACAGGAGACCGGAATCGACCGGCTGAGCACGCACGCGCACAGACTGAGAACCGCAAAAGCGAATTTCTCCCCTGCATTCACATATCTTAAATTGGAATTATAGCACAGCCTGTCAATCGAAATCATCTTCCGTTCTTCAATCTCCCCGTCCCTGTTTTTTGCGTTCCACGAATCTTCCCATAAAAAACGCCACGATACCTACTCCGATCCCTGTCTGTATACAGAAGAGCAGGCTCTCTACCTCTCCCGGAAGTTCTCCGCCCAGAATTCGCTCCAGAACAGGAGTCGCCCAGGCTTCATATCCGGAATCCACTTCCTCCACAACTACGCTTCCTGCGTCGTCAGAGCCGCCGAATTCCGCGTCTTTCAGAAGAAACAGCGGGATAAACGCGATCAGTATCACTGCCGCGATCAATGCGATAACCGTACCTTTTTTCATTTTACCGTTCCTCCTTTAAAAAACCTGCCGCGCGCAGTTCCGGTTTTGCATAGGTTTCCAGCGCAGCTATGATCAGTACCGTCAGGATTCCTTCGATAACCGCAAGCGGAATCTGTGTAGGGGCAAATACCGCCAGAAACTTGGCGAAAGCGCCGCCGATGGAAACGTCCGAGTGATGAGCCGCCGCCAGTTGGAAGGCCGTTACACAGTATGTAAAAAGATCTCCCAGAGCTGCGGCGAGAAATACAGCCAGTCTCTTATTTACTCCGCCTTTCTGGCAGAGACGGTATACGCCGTAAGATACAAAAGGACCTGCCACTGCCATGGAGAACACATTGGCTCCCAGAGTGGTGAGGCCTCCGTGGGCAAGAAGGATCGCCTGGAACAGAAGAACGATCAGTCCCAGAATACTTACTGCCCCGGGACCAAATAAAAGGGCTCCCAGCCCTGTTCCCGTCATATGAGAGCAGCTTCCCGTCACAGATGGTATCTTCAAAGACGAGATCACAAAGATAAAGGCTCCGGCCATTGCAAGAAGCGGCAGCACCCTCCTGTTCTCATTTAAGGATTTCCGGATGGAGCGAAAGCCCATCCACAGAAAGGGAAGGCAGATCACTCCCCAGGCAATGCAGAAGCCTCCCGGAAGATAGCCCTCCATAATGTGCATGGCGTTTACGTTCTGACTTATACCCAGTGTACAGATCAGAACCGCGGATGCAAGTACACGGTGTTTCTGTTGTTTTGTCATTTCTTTCTTCTCCTTTCGTAATCGGGCAGTCTTGTTTTTCGTATGATTTTCTGATGCCAGACGAGTTGTTTCATGCTGCGCATTCTCACAACTCTGCAAAATATTCGGAAACCGCGGGGCCCTGGCATCTTCGCATAAAAAAACTGCCTTAACGGCAGGATGCAAAAACAGGCCTTCTTCAGGCCGATGTCCTTACACCTGATCATACTCCGTAATCGTGTGTAACGCTCATACAAAGGCAGGTCTTCTGACTCGGGCGTCTCTGCTGTGCTCTGTCTTCCCGGTTTCCCAGTGACATATGAAGATACAGCTCTTCCCATACAGCGGCGGGACCGTGAAAGCTTCTCACTTTCTTCCCTTTTCATCCTTGCGGAACCTTTG
>NBJMC04201__coassemble_483_pt1 | contig 31551 bp, 28 predicted proteins | sample NBJMC04201__metabat2_high_PE_014 | metagenome-assembled genome bin NBJMC04201 | reverse complement strand
AGGTTTTATGCGGCCTGCAAGTATTTTTTTAATTATTCAACTGTCAAACTCCCGGCCAGATATGTCTTCGTGAAATGACGGCAGAGAGGACCGGCCCGCCGGAACTTCTGCTGCAGGGCAACAAACATATGACAAACATATCGCGGGAACATACCTTGCCATGACCTGCGCCGTCTGCTACAATAGGTGCATCTGAAAGGCAGTCCGAAAGGCCTGCGGAATGTGCCGAGGTGATATATTGGAAAATACATTGGAAGAATTTCGAAAAGAACCGGTGACGGTTATCCTGATTCTGATCAACGTGCTGGTCTTCCTGGTTTCGGATCTTACCGGATATTCTCAGGATGTGATGCATATGCTGGACCTGGGGGCCGCCTATACGCCCCTGATTACGGAAGGCGGGGAAGTATACCGCCTTTTTACCAGTATGTTCCTGCATTTCGGGATCGCGCACCTTCTGAACAATATGCTGGTGCTTTTTGTGCTGGGAAGCCGTCTGGAGCGTGCGGCCGGGAAGATCCGTTTTCTTGTGATCTATCTTCTGGGAGGAGTTGCGGGTAATGTGATCTCCCTCCTTCTGGAACTGAACAGAGGCGATTACTCTGTGTCGGCAGGCGCCTCCGGGGCTGTTTTCGCGGTTATGGGAGCCATGATCTATATCGTGGTACGGAACAGGGGATGGCTGGAAGATCTTTCCTGGCGGCAGATCGTGGTCATGGCTCTGTTTTCCCTGTATTTTGGCTTTGCCAGCAGCGGAGTGGATAACGCCGCTCATGTGGGAGGGCTGATCTCAGGCTGTATCCTTGCGGTCATTCTCTATCATCCCCGGAGAAGGAGCTGAAACACGGTTCCCTTGCCGGGAACGCTGGCGGCGGTCAGTTCGCCTCCGTGGGCTTCTATGATCTGGCGGGTGACAGCCAGGCCAAGGCCTGTGCCCTCCGGTTTATAGGAGACAAAGGGCCGGAAAATATTTTCCAGCTGAAAAGGAGTCATACCGCAGCCGTTATCGGAAACAGTTATTTTTACCCCTTCCGAAAGAGAGACGGCCTGAAGCCGGATAAGGCCGTGGGAGTGTTGTATGGCTTCCCGGGCGTTCCGGAGGAGATTCAGAAGCGCCTGGCGTATTCTGACACGGTCCAGGGGAAGGACAGGAAGAGTATCCGGTATCTCTGTCTGAAGAGAGATGCCGAGATATTCCAGGGAAGGCCTGACAGAATCTGCAGCGCTTCTTAACAGGGCGGCAGGATCTTCGGGCTTTTTTACTACCCGGGCCGCGCTGCTGTACCGGGTGACATCGTTCAGCAGTTCTTTTATGTATTCCAGATTTTCCATGATATCGTCCCAGCCCTCGAAGGAGGTTGCCTCCGGATGGGAAGCGGCTATTATCTGCAGACTGCTGCTGATCAGAGCGACAGGATTGCGGATCTCGTGGGCGAACTTCGACAGGATGAGCGCAAATTCTTCTTCCTGCTGCCGGGTTTGGATGGTATTCTGCATATTTCTCACCTCATCAGGATAGTAGCATTCATATTTTCATAAATCAATAAAATTCATATTGAAAAAATCTACAAAATACGAGAAAATAATAAAAAACAGAAGATATAAAAGGAGGAGACTGCTTTGGAGAATTGTATTTTTTGTAAGATAGCAAACGGAGAGATCCCGTCCGCAACTCTGTACGAGGACGGAGAATTCCGCGTGATTCTGGATCTGGGACCTGCCAGTAAGGGACACGCGCTGATTCTGCCGAAGAAACATGCGGCGGATATCTATGAACTGCCGGAGGAGACGGCAGGGAAGGCGATGATCCTCGCGAAGCATATGGCAAAGAAGCTGACAGACGCGCTTCACTGCGACGGATTCAATATCGTACAGAACAATGGTGAAGTTGCCGGACAGACCGTATTTCACTTTCATATGCATCTGATCCCCAGGTATAAGGGAGACCAGGTGGGACTGACATGGAAGCCCGGCACACTCAGTGACGAGGACCGGGATGATATTCTGGCCAGAATGGGAAGGTAACCAGGGCAGAAACAAAAGATGAACAATGAGAATTTTAGAATCATATACGAAAAGTATCGCGAATTCTCAGTAAATGCTGCAAATAAGATCGTGGAAAACAGGACTGTGGCGGAGGACATCTGTCAGGAAGTCTTCTTTCATCTCTATGAGATCAGGGACACCCTGGATTTCTCCAATGATAAAAAGATCCGGTCGCTGATTTTCACTGCCACAGGCAACAAATGTAAGGATTATTTCAAGAAACCATGGAGAAAACGGGAAAATTACGGGACAGACGATAGAGAATACAGATCCGTGGAAGATGAGAAAACTGACCCGGAGAAGATCCTGTTACGCAGAGAGGAAATGGAATACAGGAAGCAGGTGCTGGAAAAGCTGCGCCGGGAACAGCCGATGAACTATGAGATCCTGATAAAAACAAAGTATTTCGAGATCCCGCCGGATCTCGTCGCGGAGGAGTACGGTATCACAAGAAACAATGTGAATAACAGAGTCCTCCGGACGAGAAAGTGGATCAGTAAAGAAATGGAAGCCTTCAGGAAAGCGAAATTCCGGCTGTTCAGGAGAAAATGATCATTTTGCCTGAACGCAGCCTTCGATCAGAGAAAGAATGTGATGGATGGAATCCATCTGCTTCCCTGCGGACATTGCCTCCTCGTAGGAATGGCGGTCTGCATAAAGCCTTCGGATCGTATCCAGAAGCTTCTCATCAGTGATCTCTTCTTCCTCCAGCACCATGCTGTAGCCCTGGCGTTCGAAGGAACGGGCGTTAAGGATCTGGTCGCCTCTGCTGGCGTTGGCTGACAGAGGGATCAGCAGATTGGGCTTATGCAGCGCGCTGATTTCACAGATGGCGTTAGCTCCTGCACGGGAGATCACGATATCCGAGAGAGCGAAGAGGTCTGCCAGTTCTTTTTTGATATATTCGAACTGGACGTAGCCATCCGTACCGGTAAGACTTTCGTCTGTTTTGCCCTTGCCGCAGAGATGGATGATCTGGAACTCTTTCAGAAGTTCCGGGAGGATACTGCGGATATGGCTGTTGACAGAAGCCGCTCCGAGACTTCCGCCGATCACCATGAGCACAGGTTTCTCTGAAGTGAAGCCGCAGAAGCGGCGTCCTGCTTCCGCGTCGCCGTTTAAGAGCTCCTGGCGGATGGGAGTTCCAGTGAGCACAGCCTTGTCTCCGGGGAGACTTTTGACAGTCTCCGGGAAATTACAGCAGACTTTTACTGCGGATGGGATACAGAGTTTATTGGCAAGACCGGGAGTCATGTCAGATTCGTGGATGACGGCAGGTATTTTACATCTTTTTGCTGCGATCACCACGGGAACGGTAACGAAGCCGCCTTTGGAAAAAACGACGTCAGGCTTCAGCTGTTTCAGAAGTTTTCTGGCTTCCCGGAAGCCTTTCAGTACCCGGAAAGGATCAGTAAAATTCTTGAGGTCGAAGTAGCGCCTCAGCTTTCCGGAAGATATTCCGTAATAAGGAATATTCAGTTCCTCGATCAGTTTGCGCTCAATGCCGTCGTAGGAGCCGATATAGGAAATTTCGTATCCGGCTTCCCGGAGCGCGGGAACCAGAGCGATATTCGGTGTAACGTGTCCGGCAGTGCCGCCGCCGGTGAGAACGATATGCTTCATAGGGAATCCTCCTGTAAAACTATTGTTATCCATTAATATGAACCCAGCGGGAGGAAATGTCAAGAAGGAGAAGGCTATGAGAACAACCTTTGAAGACAGAGAAAAAAAGAATAAAGCCCCGGATCCTGCCGGAAACACCTCCGGAACAGCCGGAAGCTGGGAGGAATATATTCGCAGGGCAGAGGAGGCGGAGAGAGAACTCTTCGGGGACAAGGCGTGGTCTGCCGCTGAACGAGGAGATCCCGAAGAGACGGAAAGAGCCTATGAAGATCTTGTCACCAGGCTGAAAGAGAGCGGCGTCTATCGTGAGGATCCGCCGGAAGGAAGCAGTATATCCGGGAGGGAAATACCCGGGAGGAAAGTTTCCGCTGCGGATGAATGCGGTAGAAAGAAAAGGTCCCTGGGCCATGTTCGTCTGGGAAGGGTGGCCGGTATCGCCCTGCTGTGCGGCGCCTGCGTGTTTACCGCCAGCATGACAAGCGAGGCGAACAGGGAGTACTTTATCAATAATATACGGTATCTGGCCGGGAATGATACAAAGATTATTGTATATAATGATGAAACAAATGATACAGATAATGTAGAAGAATATGTTGCCATTCAGGAAATAGAGGATAAGCTTGGAATAGATATGCCAGAATTTTGTTACCGGCCATATCAATTTGAATTTTCGGATTATGACCTAGATGTGCAGATGGCAATAGCGAAACTTGAATATATTTACAAAGAAGAATATACGATTCTTCTCTTAATTGATCGACAAGATGAAAATACTGCTAGCGTATTTAGTAGTTCACACGGGAGAAATATAGAGAAAATAATGACAATCAGTGATGGGATCGAGGTAACTATCACAGAAATTAAAGATACGCAAGATAAAAAAACAACTTGTACAGCACAATGGCAGAGAGGCAATGTTCTATATTATTTATCGGGAAAGATAGAGATTGAAGAACTGCGAAAAATGATCGAAGATATGGTATATTAAATGTGATTTTAGAGAACTTTCGTCGTATTACTATTGTAAGGCAGGGTACAAAGGGAAAGGAGTGATAGCAATCAGTAGATGGAAAAGGATTTTAGGAATCGGGTTGACACTGGGTATGATCGCCTCGGTAACACTGACTACTGTTCCTGTGAATGCTTCTAGTATTCTGGACAAAATAACCAGTGAGGAAACAGCAGAAGATTTTTCAGAAGATACCAGTTACAGCCTTCTGAAAGGAAATAATCTGAATCAGGGAACAGTAAAGATTCAACGACTTTCCAGTAATGAAGTGGGTATTTATGGTTTTACCCAATGTCACCATGCATGTGATACAGTATATTTATATCTATATCTGGAAAGAAAAGTGGGTGGCAGCTATGGAACCTATAAGTCTTGGAAATTTGAGGCAAATGATGTTACAAGTCTTAGCAGATCAATTCGTGTCATTGTTCCCAGCGGTACATATTACCGTGTGCGGGGCTACCATGCGGCCAAGGACGGTTCCAAAGAATCAACCACTACATTAACACAAGGAATTATGATTAAGTAAAAAACCAACATTTTTCTACCGACACACAGGAAAAATATTAATGGTTTTTCAGGCAAATGGATACCGGACGGCGCGTGCTTTTGGCGGATGTATCTTTTAAATTGAGAATGTAACCCCCCTTACCTTCCGCAGAAGGAACGCAGCTGTTCTGAAATACTGAAATGACATTTATTCTGCTGCAGTACACAGGTACGGAATGAGAAATTATTCTGTATCGCAGCAAGGAACACAAAAACAATTCTCAAAAAAGCAATTAACGACAAAACAGGAGGGCGGGGCGTTCAGCTTCCGCTCTTCTGCTTTTCATAATTAATTCCCGTCCGGAGGGACAAAATACTGTTAAAAATACGGCCGCTCGTGTATAATAAAGACAGTGAAGTATTATCATCCAAAGGGGGTCGGCAAATGAAGCTAACATTTCTCGGAGCAACACATGAAGTAACAGGCAGCTGTTATTATCTGGAGGCGGCAGGAAAGAAATTCCTGGTGGACTGCGGTATGCAGCAGGGGCCTGATTATTATGAAAATAAAGAGATTCCTGTGAATCCGGGAGAGCTGGATTTCGCTCTTCTCACACATGCCCATATGGATCATTCCGGCAATCTGCCGGCAATCTATGCCAAAGGATTCCAGGGACCGATATACGCCACGGAAGCCACCTGTCATCTCTGTGATATCATGCTTCGTGACAGCGCCCATATCCAGATGTTTGAGGCGGAGTGGAGGAACCGCAAAGCCAGAAGGCAGGGCAAGCCGGAATTCGTTCCCGCCTATACCATGGAGGACGCCATGGGCGTGCTGCGCAATTTTGTTCCCTGTCCCTATGAAAAGAAAGTGAAACCGGCGGAGGGGATCGCGGTCCGTTTCGTGGACGCGGGTCATCTTCTGGGATCCGCCAGTATAGAGATCACCATCACAGAGGGGAACGAGGAGCGAAAACTGGTATTCTCCGGTGATATCGGCAACAGCAATCAGCCGCTGATCAAGGACCCCACTTATCTTCATGAAGCGGACTATGTGATCATGGAATCCACCTACGGAGACAGAAGTCACGGCGAGAGACCGGATTACGTGGGAACTCTGGCGGAGATCATCCAGAGAACCTTCGACCGGGGCGGCAGCGTGATCATCCCATCATTCGCAGTCGGCCGTACTCAGGAGATGCTGTATTTCATCCGCCAGATCAAGGCCGAGAACAGAGTGAAAGGCCATGAGAATTTCAAGGTTTATGTGGACAGTCCTCTTGCCAACGAGGCGACCACGATCTTTAAAGAGCATATGTACGACTGCTTTGACCAGGAGGCCGTTGGCCTGATCATGGACGGCATCAACCCGTTGAGTTTCCCCGGTCTCCGTACTTCCGTCACCAGCGACGATTCCAAGGCGATCAACTATGACGAGGACTGCAAGGTTATTATTTCCGCCAGCGGCATGTGCGATGCGGGCCGTATCAAACACCACCTGAAGCATAATCTGTGGAATTCCAGCAACACCATCCTTTTTGTGGGATATCAGGCGATCGGCACGCTGGGAAGAGCGCTTATCGAAGGAGCCACAGAGGTGAAGCTTTTTGGCGAGGAAGTCTACGTGGCGGCGGAGATCTGCCAGATGCAGGGCATCAGCGGACACGCGGATGTGAACGGGCTTCTGGACTGGATCGGGGCTTTTAAAGAAAAACCGAAGAAGGTCTTTGTCACTCACGGCGACGATGAAGTGACGGAAATTTTTGCCCGGAGGCTCAGGGAAGAAAAAGGCCTGGACGCCATGGCGCCTTTCAGCGGAACGGAATACGACCTAGCGGCAGACTCCTTCATCTGCGAAGCAAAAGGTGTGAAAACCTCAAAAGCCGCTTCCCATAAAGCCGGCAAGGCTGCCCGCGCCTTTGAGAAACTGGTTGCTATGGGCCAGAGGCTGATGTCGGTGATCCGGAAGAACGAAGGCTGCGCCAATAAGGATCTGGAGAAATTTGCTAGAGAGATCCAATCCCTGTGCGACAAATGGGACCGGAACGATGTTTCAGATGAGAAATAAAAAATGAAAATAAAAGACCGGAAATAAAGAATCGGAAATTCAATATCGGAAACAGAATACCAGAATACAGAAAATCCCCGCCTGCAGACAGGACGGGGATTTTTGTTTTCCGGATATGGAATCTTTAATACAGCCAGCACTGGCCGGGCTCCAGATCAAGAATCATGATCTTCGCCGCGTCGGCGCTGTTTTTGGCCTGATTGAATTTAAAAAGCATCTTTCCATCGGGAAGCTGGCCGAGAACCTCGATCTTGCCTCTTGGTGTGGACATACAGTAGCGGATGCATTTGCCCTGGCCGCTCTGAAGATTCTTGGCCTCGTCCACAATGCGGACGCCTTTTTCCAGAGGAACCTGGAACTGGTTCTTCACCCCTCTTACGGGACGGCACTGGAAGATATAATAGGGAACGATACCCACACGGGTAAGTTTCTGAAGAAGCTCTCCCAGTACGGTGGGATCGTCGTTGACACCTTTGAGAAGGACGGTCTGATTCTTCACCACGAATCCCATTTTGCGGAAGATCCGGATCACCTCGGCCGCCTTGGCAGTGATCTCCCTGGGATGGTTGAACTGGGTGACAATGTAGATCTGCTTTTTGTCGGCAAACTCCCGGAAGGTATCCTGAAGTTCGGGATCCTCAAGAACGCGGTCGGGGAAGACCACGGGGATCCTGGTGCCGAAACGGATGAGATCCAGATGATCCATTGCGGTAAGGGCTTCCAGATATTTCCGGATCATGTGGCTGGGCATCATCAGAGAATCGCCGCCGGATACCAGCACGTTGTTAAGCTCTTTATGCTCTGCAATATACTGCATCATTGAGTCGAACTGTTTGGCGGTTTCCGTGTCGTCCACTCCTACGAGTCTCTTGCGGAAACAGTGTCTGCAGTACATGGCGCAGCAGTTCGTGGAAAGGACCAGAGCAGTCTGTGTATACTTGTGCTGAAGTCCTGCCTGAACAGTGTTGTCGGCTTCGCCGCTGGTATCAAAATCACCGGAAAGATCAGTTTCTGTAAGGGACGGGATACACATACGGCGGATGGGATCCGCAGGGTCGTTTTTGTCGATCAGGGAGAGATAGTATTCGGGAACAGACATGGGGAACCGTTCCAGAATAACCTCCATTTGTTTCTCCTCCTCATCGGACAGGTTCAGATAATCTTTGATCTCTGAAGCTGTGGTATAGAATTTCTCGTTTTTCCAGCTCATAGAATCAGTCCTCCTTTCGTATTCTGCATATGAAACTCTGACAGGTATGTCATTCACAGCCCAAACCGGCGGGAATGATCAGGAAAGAGCTCCTTTAAGGGCGCGGGCAAGCTGGTCGGGGCAGGAAGTGGGTTTCCATCCGCAGCGGATTCCCTCCAGGCGGCTGATGGCCTCCTGAACGTCCATTCCTTCCACCAGACGGGCAACGCCCTGAGTGTTGCCGGAGCACCCTCCTTCAAATGTTACATTGCGTACTTTATTTTCGCCGTCAATTTCAAAATCAATGGATTTTGCGCAGACGCCGTTTGTTTTGTATGTCATATGATTTCCTCCTTTGATCTGTAAAATATTCATAAGGACCGCGGATCGCCGGAACGGCATTCCGGTTCCTGTAATTATTAATTATAGCAGAAATGAAAAAAAGTTTCCATATAAACTGAACTTTTGCTATAATGGAGACAACGATACCGTGCCGGAGGAAGAATCCGCAGGTATTGCAGTAAAAAAATATCAGGAGAAAGATTATTATGAGATGTATTGGAATCATCGGGGCAATGGATGATGAAGTTGCCGGATTGAAAGAATATATGCAGGACGTGAAGATCACCAGCAAAGCGTCCATGGATTTTTATGAGGGAATCCTGGAGGGCAGGAGAGCGGTGGTTGTCCGCTCCGGGATCGGCAAGGTGAATGCGGCGATATGCGCCCAGATCCTTGTAGACGAGTTTCAGGCGGAAGTGATCATCAATACAGGAATCGCGGGAAGCCTGAACAATGAGATCAATATCGGGGATATTGTGGTATCTACGGACCTGATCCACCATGATATGAACGCGGTTGCCTTCGGCTATCCTGTAGGACAGATCCCCCAGATGGACGTATTCTCTTTCCAGGGAGACGAGGTTCTTCGCAAAGTGGCCGTACAGGCCTGCCGGGAGGTGAACCCGGATATTCAGGTGTTCGAAGGAAGGATCGCCTCCGGCGATCAGTTTGTGGCGGACCAGGGCGTGAAGGACTTTATTGTGAAGGAATTCGGCGCTTACGCGGTGGAGATGGAAGGCGCAGCCATCGCCCAGGCGGCTTATCTGAATCATGTGCCCTTCCTTGTGATCCGCGCCATTTCCGATAAGGCGGACGGAAGTGCCCATGTGGACTATCCGGCTTTTGAACAGCTTGCCATAGAGCACAGTGTAAAACTTACAAGAGAAATTCTCAAAAATATCCAGGGCTGAGCCATGCACTTGTGCCCGTATCCTGCATATTCTAAAACAGATTTCAGGAGAGGACCTGGGGAGACAGCCTATGTTTGAGAATGATTTTGTGCCTTTTTACCGGGCGTACGGAGATCCCGCCGTTTTTGAGGGGGAGATCCTGCAGGAAAAAGAATCCGATCTGCTGAGATCCTGGTATCCGGATACCGCCGGAAGGATCCGGGATATGGTAGAAGAGGAACTGAATGTTTTCGATTATGAGGGCAGCAGGATCTATGACGAATATCCGGACAGACGGATGCTGAAACTCATGAGCGACAGCATAGGAAAGAAGATCGATGAGGTGTTTTCCGCGCAGTCTGTTTCTTCCGGCTTTCCGGGAGAACTGGCGGAGGTTCTTTTTTATCACGGGATTTACCGGAGAAGATGCAGACGGAAAAGATGCAGAGGATATTGAATCAATGATGACAACAGACGAGTTTTTTGACGAACTGATCAATGAAAATATGATCCTGGCGGTTTTAAGCGGCTGCCGCAGGAAGGACGCGCCGTCCAGGGTGAGGATCCGTCCGGTGGAAGTGAAGGGGGAGATCCTCTATCAGGCGTCTGTGCCGGAGGGCGCGAAGATGCTCCACCGGAATTACAGGAGAGAGGAGCTTGTGGGTTTTCTGAAGGAAAGCCTGGACGGAACCTATTCACAGCTCCAGGTGCAGGGACGGCAGGCCGACGGCGGCGTCCTTGTGAGCAAAAAAGGGAAACATACCGTTAAAATAAAACCGCATGAGGTGAAGGAGAATGCGAAGATCCTTTCCCATAACAGGGTGAAGCAGTATATCCTTCCTCAGGGAAAGCCGGTGCCCTTCCTTGTGGATCTGGGCGTAATGACAAGAGAAGGCCGCGTCCGGGAAGCAGCCTATGACAAATACCGGCAGATCAACCGTTTCCTTGAATTCATCCAGGACGTTCTCCCGAAATTCCCAAAGGACAGGGAGATCACCATTGTGGATTTCGGATGCGGCAAATCCTATCTGACCTTTGCCATGTATTATTTTTTCCGGGAACTTAAGGGGTATCAGGTGAAGATCATCGGTCTGGATCTGAAGGAGGATGTGATCCGCAGATGCAGCCGTCTGGCGGAGGAATACGGTTATGACAACCTGCAGTTTTTGCAGGGGGATATTGCGGGATATGAAGGGCTGGAGAAGGCGGATATGGTGGTGACGCTCCACGCGTGTGATACGGCTACCGATTTCGCCCTGGCCAAAGCGGTACAGTGGGATGCAAAAGTAATCCTTTCTGTACCATGCTGCCAGCATGAACTGAACGGAAAGATCCGGAACGACCTTCTTGCCCCTGTGCTGAAGTACGGGATCCTGAAGGAAAGGATGTCGGCGCTTATCACCGACGGCATCCGGGCGAATCTTCTGGAATCCGCGGGATACTCTGTGCAGATCCTGGAATTTATCGATATGGAACATACGCCGAAGAATCTTTTGATCCGTGCAGTGAAGACAGGAAAGAAACAGTCCGCAGAGTCTCTGGACAGGATGACAGAGGCCATCCGCGGGAAACTGACACTGGAGGGGCTCCTTTATCCCCAGGGGCTTCCGGGTGCGAAGGGAGTATAAGACACAATGAAAAAATTTCTGAGAAGATTTGCCGTGCTGCTGGCCGTATTTATTCTCGGCACAGCCGGAACGGCATTCCTTCTGAACAGCGAATCCACAGACGACCGTTCCGATATGAACAATCCTACTCTGCCGGAGGTTATGGTGGATTTCGGGGGCACGCCCTCCAATCTGATGCACGGGTACACGCAGCCCATGCAGGCTGATTTTGTGAGGGAGTGCATAACGCCCCTGGATACATCGAAAACACTGACTCTGGTCATCGATCCCCATGAGGCCGAGGTGGAGAGCCTAGCCTGGGAGATCCGGAGTTCTGACGGGACCAAGGTAATGGAAAACCGTAAGATCCGGAATCTGGAAGAAGGGGAGGACTATCTGAGAGCATCGGTGGAAATTTCCTCAGGACTTCTGATGAATCAGGAATATTCCATGCAGCTGACTCTGGAAACAGACGGCGGAGACGCCTATTACTATACAAGAGTAGTCTCGCGGTCTTCTACAAATACAGAGGAATATGTAAAATTCGCCTCGGATTTTGCGCAGAAGTGCATGAACAAGACCTCGGCGGACAGTCTGGCCACCTATCTGGAACCCCAGGCGTCGGGCGCCAGGAATTTCGCGGATATTTCCATCACGTCTCCTCTGTCGGATATCAGCTGGGGCAATTTAAGTCCGCAGATGTCCAGAGCCGGCGTCCCGGTCATTAAGGAGATTAATGAGACGACGGCCAGTGTTTCCCTGGAATATGAGATTTCCGCCGTGAATGAGAACGGCGGGGTGGAATTTTATAATGTGACGGATCTCTACAGAATGCGATATACAGAGTCTAGGATCATGCTTCTGGATTTTGAACGTACCACGGAACAGATCTTTAATCCCAATCTGCCGGTGATCGGCGATACCGGTCTGCTTCTGGGAGTCCGGGACAGGAATGTGGCCTGGATGACAGATGAGGAGGGCGGCGTTGTGGCCTTCGTTCAGGCGGGAGAACTGTGGACCTACGCGCCGGAGACCGGCAAATTTGTGAAGGTGTTCAGTTTCCGCAGGGACGACAGCCGGGATTCCAGAGATTCCTCCACAGAACACGGGATTAAGATCCTCAGGGTAGAAGAAGACGGCAATATGGATTTCATGGTATACGGGTACATGAGCCGCGGAACTCATGAAGGCGTCTGTGGAGTGGGGATCTATCATTACAACAGTGACCAGAACATGTTCGAGGAGAACGTATTTATCCCAAGTACGGAATCCGGCCAATTTCTGAAGGCGGATCTGGGAACCCTTTCTTATGTGAATGGAGACGGACAGCTGTTTCTTCTGATGTCAGGGGAGCTTTTCCAGATCAATATCGCGGAAAGTACCTATGAGGTTCTGGAAAAAAATATCAGCGCAGATGAATTCGTGGTATCGGAGACAAACGCCCACGGCGCATGGCGCATCACAGAGGGCGAGGAAGCCGGACAGATCCGGCTGATCGATTTTGATTCTCTGCAGACAAGGATGATCGCCCCTCAGGAGGGACAGGAACTCCGTCCCCTGGGCTTTATGAACGAAGATCTGGTTTACGGGATCCTTTACAGCAGAGATATTCTTACGGATTCCACAGGCCGGGTGACGGAGGGGCTTACTTCTCTGCGCATTGAGGACTTCGACGGAAATCTGAAAAAAGAATACAGCCAGGAGGGACAGTATATCATTAACGTGACAGTGGGAAGGACTCTAATGGAATTCGAACTGGCTGTCAAGGGAGATAACGGATATACTTCTGGCGGCAGAGACAATATCATGAATAATAACGATACTTCTGCCGAACTGGCGGAAGTGGAACTGACAAGCACCGACCGCCAGGGAACGCTGGTGCGCCTTGCCTTGGAGGAAAGGCCGGAGACAGAGGAACCTCTCGTCCTGAGGGCAAAGATGCGCAGCGCGCCGGCTCATGTGGTGCAGCTGGAGACAGAACCCCCGGCAGGAGAGGTCTATTATGTATACGGTCTTGGAGGACTGGACAGCACCTGGTCCGATCCTGCGCAGGCAGTCCTGAGAGCGGACGGGCAGATGGGAACTGTGCTGAACAGGGCCCAGCAGTATGTCTGGGAACGCGGAAATATGCGTACAAAGCTCATTCTGAATACTGGGGATGTCCCGGAGATCATACGAAGCGGATCTCTTGATAAGGCCGCGCTTCAGGAAGGCCTGGGAGACAGCGGCACGGTGATCGATCTCACCGGATGCAGCCTGGAGAATGTGCTTTATGAAGTAAGCGCCCAGAGAGCCGTGATCGCCAGGACAGGCGTGGATTCCAGCAGGGTCATCGTGGGATATGACGAATACAACACCTATCTTCTGAATCCGGCTACCGGCGAGGTGGCGCCTTATGGTATGAATGACAGCACAGCTCTGTTCCAGAGGAACGGAAATGTTTTCATCACTTATCTGGAAGCTGTTTCTTATTAAAGAAAAGTAAATAAAATAAGAGTATAAAAGGGAGGAAGCATCATGGAGAAAAAAATGCTTGAAAAGTTCAACGAGGTATATGGAGAGGGCGGCGATATCCGGGAATATTTTGCCCCCGGCCGTGTGAATCTCATCGGAGAACATACAGATTATAATGGAGGCCATGTATTTCCCTGCGCGCTGACGCTTGGGACCTACGGCCTTGCGCGGAAAAGGAAGGACAGAAAGCTTCGTTTTTATTCCATGAACTTTTCAAGGCTGGGGGTTCTTGAATCTTCCCTGGACGATCTCGTTCCGTCAGAAAAAGCGGGATGGACCAATTATCCAAAGGGAGTTATGTGGGCTTTCGAAAAAAGAGGATACACATTTGACGCCGGAGTTGATTTCCTGATCTACGGAAATATCCCCAACGGTTCCGGGCTTTCCTCCTCCGCTTCCCTGGAGGTTCTTACTGGACTGATGCTGAAGGATCTGTACGGGGTTGAAGAGCTGACTATGCAGGATCTGGCTCTTATCGGACAGTATTCCGAAAATAATTTCAACGGAATGAACTGCGGCATCATGGATCAGTTCGCCAGCGCCATGGGCAAAAAAGACTGCGCGATCTTTCTGGATACAAGCACCCTGGAATTTGAATACGCTCCGGTGAAGCTGAAAGACGCAAGGATCGTTATCACAAACAGCAAGGTAAAGCACAGTCTGGTAGGTTCCGCTTATAACGACAGGCGCAATGAATGTGAGACGGCTTTGAGAGAGCTTCAGACAGTTGTGGACATCAAGGCTCTGGGAGAGCTGACAGAAGAGGAATTTGAAGCCCATAAAGACGTGATCACAAGCGATATCTGCCGGAAGAGAGCGAAACACGCGGTATATGAGAACCAGAGAACGATCCGCGCGGTGAAAGCGCTGAAGGAAAATAATGTAGAGGAATTCGGACGTCTGATGAACGCCTCCCATGTGTCTCTCCGGGATGATTATGAGGTTTCCTGCGAGGAGATCGATATCCTGGTGGATCTGGCGTGGAAGATACCGGGCGTGATCGGATCCAGGATCACCGGCGGCGGTTTTGGGGGCTGTACGGTCAGCATTGTAAAAAACGACGCGGTGGACACCTTTATCAGTACTGTGGGAGAAAAATATAAAGAAGCAGTAGGCCATGAAGCGGAATTTTATGTGGTGGATATCGGAGACGGCGCCCACAAGATTGCATGAGAAAAGATTTTCAGAAAGAAATCCGGAAACAACGAGGACACATGATTTTATCTACATGGGGGATTCAAAATGTTAAATGAAAGTATAAGAAAACTGGTTCAGTATGGAATAGAAACAGGGCTGACGCCGGAGTGCGAAAAAAATTATACCACCAACCTTCTGCTGGATTTATTTCATGAGGAAGAGTATCAGGAGCCGGAGGGGACGTTTTCAGAAGTGAATCTTGAGGAAACTCTGAGAGAGCTTCTGGACGAGGCGGTGACAAGGGGAATCATCGAGGACAGTATTGTGTACCGGGATCTTTTCGACACCCGTCTGATGAACTGCCTGATGCCCCGTCCTTCTCAGGTGCAGAAGGAGTTCTGGGAGAGATATGAGGAAAGCCCCCAAAAGGCTACGGATTATTTCTATAAATTAAGCCAGGACAGCGACTATATCCGCCGTTACCGCGTGAAAAAAGACCAGAAATGGAAGGTGGAAAGCCCTTACGGAGACATTGACATTACCATCAATCTGTCAAAACCGGAGAAAGATCCAAAGGCCATAGCGGCGGCGAAGAACGCAAAGGCCAGCAGTTATCCCAAGTGCCTCCTCTGTCCGGAAAACGAGGGATACGCGGGACGGGTGAACCATCCCGCCAGAGAGAACCACAGGATCATTCCCATCACCGTCAACGACAGTCCCTGGGGATTCCAGTATTCTCCTTATGTGTATTACAACGAGCACTGTATTGTGTTTAACTGCAGGCATACGCCCATGAAGATCGAGAGAAACACCTTTATCAAGCTTTTTGATTTCGTGAAGCTGTTTCCTCATTACTTCCTTGGTTCCAACGCGGATCTTCCCATTGTGGGCGGTTCTATTTTAAGCCACGATCATTTCCAGGGCGGCCATTACACCTTTGCCATGGCGAAGGCGGAGATCGAGAAACCGGTAGTCATCCCCGGCTATGAGGATGTGGAGGCCGGGATCGTGAAATGGCCTCTGTCTGTGCTGCGCATCCGTCACAAAGACGAGAAACGCCTGGTGGATCTTGCCGCACATGTATTGGAGGCATGGAGAGGATACACCGACGAGGACGCCTTCATCTACGCGGAGACAGACGGGGAACCCCACAATACCATCACCCCCATCGCCAGAAAGAAGGGCGATGTATTTGAGCTGGATCTGACGCTGAGAAACAATATCACCACAGAGGAGCATCCCCTGGGTGTATATCATCCTCACGCACAGTATCATCACATCAAGAAAGAGAACATCGGACTGATCGAGGTTATGGGACTCGCTGTACTCCCGGCGAGACTGAAAGAAGAAATGGAGCTTCTGGAGGAATACATCCTGGCGGGCAAAGACGTGGCTTCCAATGAAAAGATCGAGAAGCACGCCGCCTGGGTATCGGAATTCCTCCCGAAATACCCGGATATAAACAGGGATAATATCCGGGGAATCCTTGAGAAAGAAATCGGAAATGTGTTCATCCATGTGCTGGAGGACGCGGGCGTCTATAAATGTACTCCGGAAGGCAGAGAGGCGTTTATGAGATTTATCCAGACACTGTAAGATTCCCTTACGCCGCCAGGAGGGGAAGGCAAAATTTGTGACGTGCTGCGTTTTCTGTTCGTCTCGGGCATCTATTATCCACCATCCGCGAAAACTCGCCTTACGGCTCAGACAGTTCGCTCGGTGGCGGAAATCAGCCCGAGTCTCACGACGAAAGCCTCGCAAAGATCGCTTCATTTTTGTCTTTCCTTATGACTGCGTAAGGGAATTTGTAAAAAATGCTAGCGATTACCCGATAGTAACTTACGGTCATTTTGGAGATATACCTTGCAGGAATGAAAGGAATAGGCTATACTAGAAAGCGAAGCGGATGAAGGCATCTGCTTCGCTTTTTACACTGATTTTTTGAGCGGCAGACTGCTCCGCACAGCCCGGAAGTATGCTGACGCTAAATAAAACACAGAGAGGAAATAGATCATGAATCTTACAACTGTAAAAGAAATTTATAAAGACCGAGAGAAGTTCCTGGACAAAGAGGTGTCCGTAGGCGGATGGGTGCGCAGCGTGCGCGGATCCAAAGCTTTTGGATTTATCGTGCTCCACGACGGCTCCTGCTTCGATACACTTCAGATCGTATATCATGACACCATGGAGAACTTTGCCGAGATCAGCAAGCTGAACGTAGGCGCCGCCATTATTGTGACAGGTACTCTCGTCGCCACCCCGGAAGCAAAGCAGCCTTTTGAGATCCAGGCGGACGAGGTGCAGGTAGAGGGAGCTTCCGCTCCGGATTACCCGCTGCAGAAGAAGCGTCATACCATGGAGTATCTCCGTACCATGACTCATTTAAGACCGAGAACCAATACTTTCCAGGCAGTGTTCCGCGTGCGTTCCCTGTGCGCATACGCCATCCATAAATTTTTCCAGGAGAGAGGCTTTGTCTATGTGCATACGCCTCTGATCACCGGAAGCGACTGCGAGGGCGCGGGCGAGATGTTCCGTGTGACCACACTGGATCCCAAGAATCCGCCTCTGGACGAGGAGGGCAATGTAGATTACAGCCAGGATTTCTTCGGCAAGGAGACGAACCTGACGGTAAGCGGACAGCTCAACGGCGAGACATACGCCCAGGCCTTCCGCAACATCTATACCTTCGGGCCTACTTTCCGCGCGGAGAATTCCAATACCACCCGTCACGCGGCGGAGTTCTGGATGATCGAGCCGGAGTGCGCTTTCGCGGATCTGAACGACAACATGGATCTTGCGGAGGCCATGCTGAAATATATCATTCAGTATGTTCTGGAGAATGCTCCCCAGGAGATGAATTTCTTCAACTCCTTCGTGGACAAGGGACTTCTGGACCGTCTGAACCATGTGCTGAATTCCGAATTCGGCCATGTGACCTATACGGAGGCGATCGAGCTTCTGGAAAAGAACAATGACAAATTCGACTATAAGGTATTCTGGGGCTGCGACCTTCAGACAGAGCATGAGCGTTATCTGACAGAGCAGATCTTCAAGAAACCTGTATTTGTCACAGACTACCCCAAAGAGATCAAGGCGTTCTACATGAAGCAGAATGACGACAACAAGACTGTCGCGGCTATGGACTGCCTGGTTCCGGGAATCGGCGAGATCATCGGAGGCAGCCAGAGAGAGGACGATTACGGCAAGTTGAAAGCCCGTATGGACGAGCTGGGACTGAAAGCCGAGGACTACCAGTTCTATCTGGATCTGCGCAAATATGGTTCCACCCGCCATTCCGGATTCGGCCTCGGATTCGAGCGCTGTGTGATGTATCTCACGGGAATGGGAAATATCCGCGACGTGATCCCTTTCCCCAGAACAGTGAACAACTGTGAATTATAAGGAGTAATAAATGGTTAGATTTATCCATCTTGCAGATGTACATTTAGGGGCGGCCCCTGACCGGGGGTGCCCCTGGAGCCATGCGAGGGAGGAGGAAATCTGGGAAACATTCCGCCGGGTCATTGCGTCCATCAGCAGAGACCCGGTGGATTTGTTATTTATAGCCGGAGATCTTTTTCACCGGCAGCCCCTCCTGAGAGAATTGAAAGAAGTGAATTATCTCTTTTCCACCATACCGGAAACCAGGGTGTTCCTGATGGCGGGGAATCATGATTATATAAAGAAGGATTCTTTTTACCGGGGATTTGCATGGGAGCCTAACGTAACCTTTTTTGAAGACGAGGCGAGGACCTGTGTGCGGATCACGGAACTGGATACCTTTGTCTACGGGATGAGCTATCACCGTCAGATGATCAGGGAGAATCTGTACGACAGATGGACGCCGGAGGAGGAAGACGGATTCCATGTGCTGCTTGCCCATGGAGGAGACGGGGAGCATATTCCCATCGACGCGAGACGGCTTGCGGCGGCAGGATTCAGTTATCTGGCACTGGGACATATCCATAAGCCTCACGCTCTTCTCAGGGGAAAAGCCGTTTATGCGGGGGCGCTGGAGCCCATCGACCGGAACGATGCGGGAAGGCACGGCTATGTGGAGGGATCCTGGGACAGGGGCAAACTCCGGCTGAAATTTATTCCTTTTGCCAGCCGCAGCTACGAGAACCTGGTGCTTTCCCTGAATGAGGAATCCACGCAGTATTCTCTGGAGGAAATGGCGAAAAACAGTATCCTGAAAAAGGGCGGACAGAATATTTACCGTCTGGTCCTTCAGGGCAGCCGTCCGCCTGAACTGGTGCTTCTTACAGAACGCCTGAAGCGGATCGGGAATATTTCGGAGGTGCTGGACGAATCTGTTCCCGCCTATGATCTGGAGGAACTTGAACGGCGGTTCAGAGGAACGCTGATCGGGGACTACATTGGACATTTCAGCGGAAGAGATCTGTCCCTGGTGGAGGAAAAAGCACTGTACCACGGACTGCAGGCTCTTCTGGAGACAGGCATAATCAATCAGTGAAATCGGTGACAGGTAGAAAATATGATCATTAAACGAATCAGTATAGAGAATTTCGGGAAGATCCGGAATAAAACTATGGAGTTCTCGCCGGGGATGAATATTCTTTACGGAGAGAATGAAAGCGGAAAAACCACCGCCCATACTTTTGTGAAAAGTATGCTGTACGGTATTCAGAGACAGAGGGGCAGAGCGGCCAGAAAAGACGCCTACACTCTGTATCTTCCGTGGGATAATCCTGCAGTGTACGGGGGAACCCTCTGGTTCGAGAGCGGCGGGAAGAATTTCCGTATCCGCAGAAATTTTTATAAAGAGAATCAGAGTGAAGAATTTCTCTGCGAAGACGACAGGGAACTTCTTGATATAGAAGCCGGAGATCTGGAAGCGGTGCTGGGCGGAGTCAGTGAGACTGTGTATGAGAATACGGTTTCCGTAGCCCAGCTGAAAAGTTCCACCGGAACGGAGCTGGTAAGAGAGGTGCAGAATTATATGGCCAGCTACCAGGGAGCCGGAGACAGCTCCGTGGATCTGGGACGCACCATGCAGCGCCTGAAAATGGAGCGGAAGGGATACCAGGTTCAGGCCGACCGGCTGCGCAGGGAAAACGAACAGGAAAAAGAAAAGATCGCTTCCAATATGGAATATATCCGCCGGGAACTGGAGGGACTGAAAGAACAGGATGCGGGGATACGGGAGTCGGAAAAGAAGCTGCATGCGGGAGATGAGGGAAGCGGAGGGCAGATATTTGAGGAACGGATATATCGATTACGCCAGAAGAGAAAAATGTGGTGTCTGACTGGCGTGCTGGCGTGGGCTGCGGCAATAGCAGGGGCAGCGGCTCTCTGGTATCTGTTTCATGGATTTTCCTGGTTCTGTCTGCTGCCTCTGTCAGCCGCTCTGGCGGTTTCTGTAGCCGCTTTTTTGGCGAACAGCCGTTTGAAAGATGAAATAGAACGATGGCAACGTCAAAAAAAGCGCTGGCAGGGAAAACAGGAGAAGCTTCAGTGGGGCAGGGAAAAACTGCGAGAATCAGAAAGAGAAAAGACGACCGCGCTGGCGAATCTTTCAGCGGAATATCAGGAGGCGGAAGATAACGCCTGCCTTCCTCTTGCGGAGGAACTGGAGATAGAATCCCTGAATCTGGCAATGAGTACCATCACAAGCCTTTCTGGTAATATCCACCGCCAGGTGGGCGGCAGTCTGAGAAAAAGGACGTCGCAGATCCTCAGTGAGATTACAGGAGGGAAGTACGCGGACGTTCTTATGGACAGTGAACTGCATATGACGGTCAATACGGAGGGAAGAGTTATTCCTCTGGAACAGCTGAGCAGGGGGACGGTGGAGCAGATTTATTTCTCCCTGCGCATGGCTGCGGGAGAACTGCTCTGCGGCGGCGAGAAGTTCCCGGTGATCCTGGATGAAGTTTTCGGGATGTATGATGAGGACCGGCTGGCGGCTGTTCTTGAATGGCTGTCAAAAGAAAAACGGCAGGTGATCATCTGCAGCTGCCGGCGGAGAGAGATGGAGATCATGGAGAAACATGGTATTACATTTCAGAAAGTTATGATGTGAAAAACGGGACACAGATCTGGTCTGGCCGGATCTGTGTCCCGTTTTTTTAATATTCTTTATTCATAACGCTTCATATAATTATTCACGCAGTTCTTGATCCTGTCTACCGGATTCAGCAGGTGGCTGACAGACAGGTCATGATTCAGGGTGTCGATAATCAGAGCGATATACTTGCTCATGTCACAGTTGATATAATATTTCTTTTCCAGGAGCTCCGGAGTCTGATATACCAGGTTGGTGGTCAGAAGACCATCAAACAGTCCCTGATCGTAGGCGTCGTCAAACTTATCCAGACCGTCGGTAAAAAGTCCGAAAGTGGCGCAGATGTAGATCCTGCCGGCACCGCGTTTCTTGAGAAGGGCGGCGGTCTCGATGATCGTGTTGCCGGAGGAGATCATATCGTCGATAAGGATCATGTCCTTGCCCTCCAGCTTCGGTCCCAGGAATTCGTAGGCGGCAATGGGGTGACGACCGTTTACCACACGGGAATAATCCAGACGTTTGTAATACATACCCATATCAACGCCCAGGATATTGGCGAGATAAATAGCCCGTCCCATGCTGCCCTCGTCGGGGCTGATGATCATGAAATGCTCATTGTCAATGTGCAGGCCGTCTTCGTGATTGAGAAGAGCTTTGATAAACTGGTAGGAAGGCTGAACCGTCTCGAATCCGTGGAGCGGCGTTGCATTCTGTACCCGGGCGTCGTGGGCGTCAAAGGTAATGATATTCTCCACGCCCATGCCGGTAAGTTCCTGCAGGGCTGTGGCGCAGTCAAGAGACTCACGTCCCACACGCTTGCTCTGCCGGCTCTCGTAGAGATAGGGCATGATCACGTTTACTCTGCGGGCTTTCCCTCCGATAGCGCCGATAACACGCTTCAGATCCTGAAAATGATCGTCCGGGGACATCAGATTGGTAAAGCCGCTGATACGGTAAGTAAGGCTGTAGTTGCACACATCCACCATCAGATAGATATCATCGCCCCGGACAGATTCTGTGATGACAGATTTACCCTCGCCGGATCCAAAACGCGGCGTCTGTACGCCTACGATGTAAGAATCACGCTGATATCCCTCAAAGGCGAAGGAGTCCATTTCCCGGTGCGTCCGTTCCCTGCGCCATTTTACAAGCCAGTCGTTGACTTTGGCTCCCAGAGGCTGGCAGCTCTCCAGGGGGATCAGTCCCAGCCGTCCCACGGGAAGTGTACTCAGATCTTTGGTGCTTAACTGTGCCATTCTTTATTTTCCTCCTAAAAAAATTTTCTGAATGCGTATATCCTGTCCAACCAGCTTCAGCATCTGATAGTTGCTGGCGATCCTGGAAAAAGTTCTCTCGGAATATACCGCCGAGAAATCCTCCAGCTTCAGGTTGGTGGATATGACAGTTGATTTCCGCCGCGCAATGCGCTCATTGATGCAGAAGAAAAGTTCTGATGATACAAAACTGTTGGTAAGTTCCGTTCCGAGATCGTCTATGATAAGCAGATCACAGTCGTAAATGAAATCCTCTTCTCCCCGGCTGTCCTCATTATGTGAAAAAGTCGTCCGCGCCAGTCTGTCAAAAAGATCGTAGGCGGAGAAGTATAAAACGCAGTGTGCGGTCTTCAGAAGCTCCCGGGCAATGCAGTGGGACAAAAACGTCTTGCCCACACCGGTGCTGCCGTAGAGAAACAGGTTCTGGAACCGGGAATCAAAATTCCGGACAAAATCCTGCGCGGCGTTATACGCGTGTCTGGCCGTCTCCAGCGCAGACTGCCCCGTTGCTTCGTTCTTAATTGTATCAGAATACCAGTCAAAAGAAAAGTGTTCAAAATTCTCTTTTTCAAGAATTTCACTGAGATTGGACTGGGTATACAGAAGTTCGATCTCGGCTTTTTTGAAGCAGGAGCACTTCCGGCTTCCTATATATCCGGTGTCCTGGCACTGCGGACAGATATAATGCGGTTCCAGATAATCGGCCGGATAGCCGTTCTGTTCAAGGAGTGAGATCCTTTCGCGGGAAAGATCCGCGATCTCTTTTTTCAGTTCATCCAGTGAGCCTCCCGATCCGCCCAGGAGAGAACGGGCCCTTGCCGCGCTTAGTGAAGCCACTTCCTCGTCGATCTGCGCCAGTCTGGGAACTCTGAGGAACGCTTCCTGACGGCGTTCTTCCAGTTCTCTGCGGCTTCTGGACTGTCTCCGGCTGTATTCTCTCATGATCGTATCATACTGAAAATTCTGTAAAGCCACAGTGCGCCTCCTTTCAGTGCTTCAGCAGCCGTTTCTCATATTCGTCAAAATCGTATTCCCGCTGCTGGAAATTGTTAAAGCGGTTGGGTGCGGAAGAGACCGGTCTGGAAGATTTTTTTTCTTTCCGCTGTTTCTGGTGCTCCGCATCAAGAGCCTGTATGTCGCTGAGATCATGGACCTTTTTCTTTTTCCAGCCTTCCAGGATCTTGTCCGTGTACTGGAAGCTGGCCTGTCCCGTCTGGAGGACCGTCCTCGTGCAGGCCTCCTGTATGATCTCAAGAGAAAACCCGTATGTTTTCAGCCAGGTATCCATAAGAGTGATTTCGGATTCCACGGGGCTGCGGTTGGTGATCCCCATGGCTTTGAGGATCGTATAATAGTCCCTCTTGTAACGTGCGTTGGCCTTCTTGGCGTCGGCGACAGAAGAGATCCCTTCTTTGGCCCAGGCCATGGCCACGGTTTCGATGTAGCGGATACTGCGGTGGTTCCGGCTTACGCAGTATTCGATAAGGTATTCGATGAGATCGGCGGAAAAGCCCAGACCGTCGTAGAAGAACAGGATCTTCTGGACTTCAGAAGCAGTCAGGGTCTTACCCAGATACTGTTCGGCAATATACAGAAGCTGGACGATCTCCTCGTTCTGCTTCAGTTCGCTGACCCTTGAGGGAGTCAGAGCCGCCGCAGAAGCGCCGCTCCGCTGTCCTTCTGTCCTGCCGGAAGCTGCAGGAGTCTCCCCGCCGGCAGTCTTCGGCCCGGGAAGGAGTACGGTGACGGAAACCAGTTCCCGGCTGTCGGTAAGTTCCAGGGCCAGAAGTCCCTGGCGCGCCCAGTATTTCAGTCCCCGCAGAATGTCCCGCTCGGTGCACAGAAGGCGGTCCGCCATTTCCTCCAGGCTGAAAGAAACCGGAGAGCTGGCCATTGTACGCAGAAGGTAGATGTATACCTTTACGAACTCGCCATTCGCTTCCGGCATGTAGTCGTCGATAAATATATTCGGTAAAAATGTCGCCTCCTGCGGGGAGGCGTTCTTTAATGTGATCATACCCATGGATCGTCGCCTGCTTTCTGAATCGTATCCTGATCCGGTCAAAATGCTGTACACGTAGTATAGCATAAGATTTTTTAAATGAGAATACCCTTTCTGGCCGGGAATCCCCGTACAGGGCGGAAACGGCTTTGTCCACAGCAGACAGTGGATAATGTGGATAATGTGGATAAAAAAAGAAGCCGGAAATTACGGACAACTGCAAAAGAAGCCGAAAATTGGCATTTTTTCGTAAAGACAGGGTAAAATCGCCGCAGAATTATGTCGAGTTCTGAAGGCAAAAAAATCCACATGCTCTACACGGAAAAAGATGTGTATAAACATGTGGATAATGTGGATAACTATTTGCCGAGAAGCTGTTCTCCAATATTTACAACGTCTCCCGCTCCCATAGTTATCAACAGGTCGCCCTGTGTACAATTTTTCAGAAGAAAATTTTCGATTTCATCGAAGGTCGGGAAATATTCGCAGGGGGTTCCCAGTTCGCGGATCCTGTCCGCCAGATCCTCTGAGGAGATCCCCAGGGTATCGGTCTCCCTTGCGGCGTATATGTCCGCCAGGACCACATGGTCCGCCAGCGTCAGCGCCTGTGCGAATTCGGGAAGCAGCGCTTTGGTACGGGTGTATGTATGAGGCTGGAATACGCACCACACTTTGCGGTGGGGATAATTGGCGGCAGCTTTTAACGTTGCCTCGATCTCAGTGGGATGATGGGCGTAATCGTCAATAATGGTAACGCCGCCTACCGTGCCCTTGTACTGGAAACGGCGGTCCGTGCCGGTGAAGCTTAAAAGCCCCTCTGCGATCACTTCCCAGGGAAGGTTAAGAAGCCGGCCTGCGGCAACTGCTGAAAGCGCGTTTGACACATTATGGCTGCCGGGAACCTTCAGGGAACATCTGCCGAGATCACTGCCCTTATATCTTACGTTAAAAGAAGCGTGTCCAAATTCATCATAGGTAATGTCAGACGCGGTATAATCTGCATTGTTTTCCAGTCCGTAGGTGATCACCTGACAGGGAAGCCCCTCTGTGATACTCTGGTACTCAGGCGTGTCCGCATTGATGATCAGAGTGCCGTCCGCAGGAAGAAGTTCGGCGAATCTGCGGAAGGAGCGGCGGATATCGTCAATATCCTTAAAGAAATCCAGATGGTCGGCATCCATGTTCAGGATGATGCTGATTTTCGGGAAAAAGCTTAAAAAGCTGTTGGTATATTCGCAGGCTTCCGTGAGGAAAGTCTCTGACTGTCCCACCCGGATGTTTCCTCCGATAGCGGGAAGAATGCCGCCCACGCTGATGGTGGGATCACAGTCTCCTTTCAGGAGGATGTGGGACAGCATGGAAGTCGTCGTGGTCTTGCCGTGGGTTCCGGCCACTGCGATGGGAGTGTCATAGTTGCGCATGATCTGTCCCAGAAGTTCGGCTCTGGTGAGCATGGGGATCCCCAGTTCCTTTGCCCGGGCAAACTCCGGATTATCCGGATGGATCGCCGCTGTGTATACGACAACGTCGGTAGAGTCGCTGATGTTGGAAGCCCGCTGGCCGTAATATATCCGGGCGCCTTTTTTCTCAAGGGCGTCGGTGAGAGCGCTTTCTTTCGCGTCAGAACCGGAAATATGGAATCCTTCCTCCAGAAGGATCTCGGCAAGTCCGCTCATACTGATGCCGCCGATGCCGATAAAATGTACGGCAAGAGGTGTGTGAAAGTCTATCTGATACATAACAAAATCTCCTTAATTTAATTTCATTAATATTATACATCCCGGGTACGAAAATGAAAAGCATGACTTTTGAAATGGAAAGTATGAAAAAATCATAAAATGTGTTGAAAACATGCGTATAAAATATACAGAATATACAGTTAAAATAGAATAATATCTTTTTGAGATGATAAAAATATGTGCAATAACGCTATAAAAATGAAAATTTGTGCGAAAATATTATAAAAAATGTTCACTAATCTGGTAGAGTATGTTATAATCAAAAATCATAACATACAAGGGGTGAGTGCGCGATGATCAAGAAAGAAATGATCGCTATGCTTCTGGCAGGCGGTCAGGGCAGCAGACTTGGTGTGTTGACAGAGAAGGTTGCGAAACCTGCTGTCGCTTTTGGCGGGAAATATCGTATTATAGATTTTCCCCTGAGCAACTGCATTAATTCCGGTATCGATACGGTAGGAGTCCTGACACAGTATCAGCCTCTGCGTCTGAATACGCATATCGGGATCGGCATTCCGTGGGATCTGGACAGGAACGAGGGTGGAGTTACCGTTCTTCCTCCTTATGAGAAGAGTACGAACAGTGAATGGTATACGGGCACAGCGAACGCAATCTTCCAGAATATCGATTATATGGAACAGTATCATCCGGATTATGTGCTGATCCTTTCCGGAGATCATATCTATAAGATGGATTATGAGGTTATGCTGGATTTTCATAAGGCGAATAAAGCCGATATCACCATAGCGTGCATGCCGGTTCCCATTGAGGAGGCCAGCCGTTTCGGCATCATGGTGACAGACGAGACCGGGCGGATCACGGAGTTCGAGGAGAAGCCGGCGAATCCCAGCAGTAATCTTGCCTCCATGGGAATCTATATCTTCAGCTGGCCGGTTCTGCGGGAAGCCCTTATTGCACTGAAGAATCAGACCAACTGTGATTTCGGCAAGCACATCCTGCCCTACTGCAAAGAGAAGGGGCAGAGGCTTTTTGCCTATGAGTACAACGGATACTGGAAGGATGTGGGAACTCTGGGCTCCTACTGGGAGGCCAATATGGAACTGATCGATATCATACCGGAATTCAATCTTTACGAGGAATTCTGGAAGATCTACACGAAAGGGGACATTATCCCGCCCCAGTATATATCGGAAGACGCGGTTACAGACCGCTGCCTTATAGGAGAAGGCGCCGAGATTTACGGGGAAGTCCACCATTCCATCATCGGACCTAACGTGGTGATCGGCAGGAACTGTGTGATCAGAGATTCTATTATTATGAGGAATTCTGTGGTGGGCGACGGAACCGTTATGGATAAGGCCATTGTGGCGGAGGACGTTACCATCGGACAGGGCGTGGTCCTGGGGTGCGGCGAGGAGGCCCCCAATGAACTTAAACCTGCGGTATATGCCTTCGGTATTGCTACTGTCGGAGAACATAGTTATATTCCCGATCATGTGAAGATCGGCAAGAACACTGCCATTTCAGGCATAACCGCACCAGAGGACTATCCCGGCGGAGTGCTGGAAAGCGGAAGAGTAATAAAGGCGAAGGACGGTGATAAGGCATGAGAGCGCTGGGGATTATTCTTGCAGGCGGGAACAACAGCCGGATGAGGGAATTGTCAAATAAGCGAGCTATCGCGGCGATGCCGGTGGCGGGCAGCTACAGAGCCATTGACTTCGCTTTGAGCAATATGGCGAATTCCCACATTCAGAAAGTGGCGGTGCTGACTCAGTACAATGCCCGGTCCCTTAACGAGCATCTGAGTTCTTCCAAATGGTGGGACTTCGGAAGGAAGCAGGGCGGCCTTTATGTATTCACGCCGACGATCACCAAGGAGAACAGCCTGTGGTATCAGGGGACGGCCGATGCGATCCATCAGAATATTTCTTTTTTGAAGAACAGTCATGAACCGTATGTGGTGATCGTTTCCGGAGACGGTATTTACCGGATGGACTACAATAAGGTGCTGGAGTTCCACATTGCAAAGAGAGCGGACATTACGGTGGTCTGTACTACCTGCCGCGATCAGGCGGAAGTGGAGCGCTTCGGCGTTCTGCGTATGAATGAAGACTGCAGGATCGAGGAATTCGAGGAAAAACCGATCATCTCTTCCTATAACACCGTATCTACAGGAATCTATGTGATACGGAGAAGACAGCTGATCGAACTGATCGAGAGGGCTGCACAGGAAGGCAGGCATGATTTTGTGAATGATATCCTCATCCGTTATAAGAATCTGAAACGGATCTACGGTTATAAGATCGATTCCTACTGGAGTAATATTTCCACAGTGGAATCTTATTACCGTACGAATATGGATTTCCTGAAACCTGAGATCCGGAATTATTTCTTTAAGCAGGAGCCGTCCATTAAGACGAAAATAGACGATCTGCCGCCGGCGAAATATAATCCCGGCGCAGTGGTAAAGAACAGCTTGGTTGCCAGTGGCTGTATCATCAATGGAATAGTGGAGAATTCCGTACTGTTCAAGGATGTATTTGTAGGCAACGGCTGTGTGATCAGAAACTCAGTGATCCTCAACGACGTATATGTGGGAGATAATACCCGCATTGAGAACTGTATTGTGGAGAGCCGGGATACGATCAGGGCGGATTCTGATTTCCGCGGCGGCGACGAGGTAAAGATCGTCGTAGAAAAAAATGAAAGATATGTGCTTTAGGATCTGTGCGTCCGGCTGACGCGAAAAGCACATACTGAAAATGAAAGGGGCAGAAAAAGATGAATATTACAGATGTACGTGTGAGAAAAGTTGCGAAAGAAGGAAAAATGAAAGCAGTTGTTTCCATTACCATCGACGATGAATTTGTTGTTCATGACATCAAAGTGATCGAAGGTGAAAAAGGACTGTTTATCGCTATGCCGAGCCGCAAGGCCACAGACGGAGAATACCGTGATATCGCGCATCCTATTAATTCTGTGACAAGAGATAGGATACAGACAATGATTCTTGACAAATATCAGGAGGTTATGGCTGAAGAGACGGGCGAACAGATTGAGGCAGCGGCAGAATAACACCGGATATCTGTAATAGAATTGCAATGAACGTAATGGAATAGTAACAAGAAGGATTTGAATGCCGGAACATGTAAGTGAAAAGGCGATTCGGGTCCTTCTTTTTTGCGTTTTATTGGTAAATGTTACAAACATATTACAGAAATAAAATAAAAGTATTGATTTTTTGAAAAAGTGTGTTATACTTGACCTACAAAACAAGTAAGAGGTGTTAATATGAAGATAAAGAAAGTTCTGGTACTGTTAATGACCTGTATACTGACGGCAGGGACTCTGGGAAGCACTGTTTACGCATCCACAGAGGATCAGATTGCCGCAGCGCAGGCTCAGAAACAGGAGGCCCAGGCCGGACTTGCCCAGGCGCAGGCGAATATCAGCAGCCTGGAAAGCAAGAAGCAGGAGCTGGAAGCCTATCTGGCGGAACTGGATGCTCAATATAATGAACTGACAAACACGATCTCCCAACTCAGTGTTGAGGCTGCCGGGAAAGAAGAGGAACTGAAAGTAGTCCAGGCTGAACTTGAGGAAGCCAGAAAGACTGCGGAGAAGCAGTACGAAGCCATGAAGCTCCGTATTGTGTATATGTATGAAAAAGGCGGAAGCACCCTGCTGGAAACCCTTCTCTCTTCAGAGAGTATCGCGGATTTTCTGAATCAGGCGGAGAATATTTCCAAGATCTCCGAGTATGACAGGGACATGCTGAAAAAATATGAAGACACTCAGGCAAGCATTCAGGAGCATGAGCAGAAGGTGGAGGAGGAATCCGCAACCATCAGCGCGCTGCTTACTGAGAAAAGCGCGAAGCAGCAGGAAGTACAGAGTATGGTGGACAGCACCAGCAGCAATATAAGTTCCTATATCAGCCAGATCAGCGCAAGCCAGGAAGAGGCCAACGCGCTTATGGCGCAGGTGAACAGCGCCGACAGCAGTATTTATACCCTGATGCAGCAGGCGGCTGCCGAGGAGGCGGCTGCGCAGGAAGAAGCCGCTGCAGAAGACGCGTCGGACGAGGTATATGAAGAGCCGGAATTTGATCCGGAGACAGATACCATGGATTCCGAGAGCAGCTCTACCAGCAGTGACATTATTGTGGAGGAGGAAGCTCCGGAAAGTTCAGGTGAAGATTCCTATGACGAATCTTATGAGGAATCCTATGAGGATACTTCAGACGACTCTTACACAGAGGATACTTCTTCATCTGAAAGTTCGGATTCCGGACAGGGTACATATCTCGGAAACTTTACGCTGACAGCATACTGCAACTGCGCGCAGTGCTGCGGCACGGCAGGCAATCCCACTGCCAGCGGAGCGATGCCAACAGCGGGCCATACAGTGGCGATGGCAGGAGTGCCCTTCGGCACACAGCTTCTGATCAACGGTACCGTATATACGGTAGAGGATCTTGGAACCCCTTACGGACATGTGGATATCTACTGCGGAAGCCATGAGGAAGCGCTGAGCTTCGGACTTCAGTATGCGGATGTATATCAGCTGAATTAAATACAGAATGAAAAGAAGACATGACTATAAAAAGAGCATTGCGGCGTTTTTGCTGCAATGCTCTTTGCACATGGCGCGGAAAATATTTCGTGGGTAAATTAGAGATATGGGGTACCGGGAATGTCCGGATAGCTGCCCATGCCGATGAGAAGTTCAAGTCCTGCCTGCCGGGCTTCCAGCACGGCGTCTTTCACCGCGGCGGCGTCTCCGGAGAGGGCCAGGATCACTTCGTTGGAGTGGCTGGTGCCGATGCTGGGCGTCATGTACCGGATGATCTGAACAGAGGCGGACTTCACGGCGATATCCGCCATAACAAGCCCGATGGCCGCAGGGGAACCTGCCATGAAACCGAAAGCCTGGCCGGGTACGGCGCCGAAAGCTTTGGTGAGGGCGGCTCCCGCGCTGGCGGAATAAGCGAATTCCAGGTGGCCGGACTGGCTGATATAGAGTTCTCCGGCGTATTTCGCCGTCCGCTCCAGGGCGATCTCGATGGCCTGACGTACGTCGGACACGTCGTCGCCGCCAAGGACGATATAGTTTCCGTGGCCGCCCCAGCCTTTGGTATCACGGGGAAGGTCGATGGAGAGCACTTCCGTGCTGGTGGCCTTGACCGCATCATCCACAGCCGTGATCTGTCCCGCCGCGCCTGTACGGGAACTCAGAAGCCCCAGGGCGTGATACCGGGTTCCGATATTCATTTCCTTAAGAAGCTGAGGGTCGATGCCGGAGATCACCAGACCGATGGTGTCCAGTACCGTGGTACCCACAAATTCTGTTCTCGCGCAGTGTGTGCTGATGCTTCGTACGTCCATAAATTTCTCCTTTTTTACGGCTGCCCGGACGGAAGAGATGCTCCTGCCGGGTCCTGAATTTACTATAACCTATCCTCCCTGGGAATTCAATGAAAAAATGCTGAAAAAATTGAAATTAAGTATTGACAAAGGGGGAGAAAATGCATATAATATCCCTTGCAGTCGCGAATTGCGGCTGGCAGAGATCGAAGCGTGGCTCAGTTTGGTAGAGCGCTGCGTTCGGGACGCAGAGGCCGC
>NBJMC04201__coassemble_465_pt1 | contig 32863 bp, 36 predicted proteins | sample NBJMC04201__metabat2_high_PE_014 | metagenome-assembled genome bin NBJMC04201 | reverse complement strand
CCCATTTGCCACTCTACAACTTAAGATTTGCTAATTTATGTATTCAATCCTTTCAGGTTCTCCAAAGCCACCAAATTATGTTCGAGAATTGCCCCAACAGTCGGACAGGTTTCTAACTCAGAACAGTCGCCACAGGTGGAAACTCCTTTATTTAACGCACACTTCCGAATCCCGCACAAGCTGTCGCAAAATACCGTTTTTACTCCGTTCATACGGCAGCCCTCACAGTTAATATGTTCTGGAAGAATCAGGGCGTTATTCAGCTCCGCCCACAGCTTCGCCGTTTTCTCCCGCAAAGGCTGATCGTCATTGATGGTCGCTATGTATGCGTCGCATTTTTCGCAGTCCAGTCCGCAGTATCCGATCACATCTTTCATAGGTCATTTTCCTCCTAAAGCTTTTCTTATATCCGCAACAAACTGTGCCTGTTGCTTTTTCAAGTATAATTTCACAAAAGGCTTCAGCAACCATTTTTTTGCTTCCACCCGCTCCGTAAAATCTATCTCTGTTTCATCGCCTTTGGCATTGAAAATGCCAGTCCAATGACCTGTCATATTGCTGTTTTCCATATCGAATTCCCATCGTCTGTACGGTTCAACAAGCGTTACGGTAAAGGTCGTTGAGTAGCCGTCTTTGGTGTATTCAATAAATTGCCTATCGCTGATAACTTCTGTTTTACTCAAGTCACTTCTCCAGGCAGCATAATTTGCAATATCCAAAACCAGTTCCCACACTTTCTGAAGTTCGCCGGGGATCAGCGCTTTTATATTTGAACTCGCCATTTTGCTTTCTCCTTAAATCAGTCGTATTTCTCAATATGCACGGTGGCAATCGCTGACTGATTCGGCTCTCCGGTAATAAGGTCTTGCGGCGCAGGCACAAGCAACATAAATCCGTCCTTGCCATATCTTAATTCATACCCTTGTGCATACGCTTCTTCTACGGAGATGTGCTGAACCTGTTCGATTACCATAGCCGTGATACCCGCACCACATAAATCCTGTATTTCTTTCAAGGTACATTCTATCGTGAGAAACGCTTCGTTAATCGCAGGTGCGTAAATGGTTTTGGCGTTGGAAACAGTAAAGCCTCCTACCGCAAATTCGTCATCGTCCCACTCATTCTGATGGATGGTATTTACCAGCTTGTCGTAGCAGCTTACTGGAAGAAAGTTAATGCAAAAACATTTTTCTCTCTGAATATTGGCATAGGTATGGGTATGCTGATATAAATTTCCCATCACGGCAAAAAAGGCAGTCTTATCTCCGTGAAAACAGCTCCACGAATGAAAGCACACATTTGGTTTTCCGTTTTCTTTCCAAGTAGTAATTGCAAACAAAACAGTCGGTATTCCTGCCGTTACTTCAAAATGGGAAAACAAATCACAATCTAACTTTATTATATATTATTTTTCAGTCCTGCCAACATTTTTCTTTTTATTCCATAAATGCTGTTTGTCTAAAAAGAGCCGGTCTCTCGACCGGCCCCTAAAAAAATATTCAGATTGTTGCTTCTTCACCCAGAAAATCCTTTACACGTTCAAGGCTTATTTTAAGTGTCTCTGCTATCTCGCTCTGTTTGTAGCCTTGTATATACAGACGAAATATATTTCTGTCTGTTTCTATTCCTCGTTCCTCGCCTAATTTTATTCCCTTTTCCCGGCTTTCTGCCACCATCATATCTATCGCTTTGCACATATTGTAATCCTCCTGCCCTACGTCTTTTTTCAGTTCCTTCAATTCTCCGGTCTTTGACATGGACGCGATCATGTCGTATGCGTCCTCTGTCAGGCTGGAGAACTCTTTTGTATTTTCTTCGATAAATTCTGTAAGTTCTTCAGGTTCTGACGCGCGCTGCAGAAATCCGAATACCAGCTTGAGGTCCGTGCGGAAACGTTCCGCGTGGGGATATCTCCGTACATCGATCAGGTGGACGGGATAATCCGCGATCTTCTCCCTCACTTCTTCCGGGAGGGTACTGAGATCCATCATCTCTTTCAGGCAGAGCGGCCCGTCCCACTCCTGCTCGCCGAAATACAGTACCACGCTGAGTACCGGGACCAGGTGGTCTTCTCTTCCGAAACCGGAGATGTATTCCGCGCCGCTCAGGTCTTTCTTCCTCTTATGTTCCCGGCGGATCCCGCTCCACTGCTTATCATAGAGCGCCGCGTCTCCGTTCAGCACTTTCAGGGGCATGGCATAGTGGATATCGCTCTGCTCCTCGATGGCAAAGAGCATCACCTGTATGCCGAACCGGACTTTCCGCACCAGATCTTTGGCAACAACACGTACATTAACGATATTGTCTTCATCTTTTAGTATGCTCGCCGCTTCGCTGTCCAGCTCTATGATATCTGACGCCGCCACAGCACTGCCGCCTTCAAACAGCTCGTTGTTCAGGAGATCGGCGATCCTGTCCGCCGCTCCCAGGTAGATTTTGGACACTACATCCTTTTTACCCATAGTTCCTCCTTTCTTCCGGGAGGAACACTTCTGCTCTGTGACCCTCCCTGCTTTGTTAAATGTTTCGTTGATAGTGGATTTTAAAAGCATAGAGTTTCACAGATTTGAAATAAAAAGATATGTTCTCAGATATGTAGAAAATCGTGTATGCTTTGAAATGATAGTAGCACGTAATGTTCTTTCTGTCAATGAACAAAAAAAATTCGCCGGCTACACTGTCCTCTGTCTAAAATCACACCTTCCTTCGCATATACAGTAAGGGATATGGATTTCCCTGCTCGTCCAGTTCCGTCCTTTTGTAAACTTCAAAGCCCATATGTTCATAGAAACCTGTTGCCAGAGGATTTTGTTCATTAACCGCCAGGTCAGTAACCGAATATGTATCCATTCCGTATTTCAGCAGTTCTTTTCCCAATCCTTTTCCTCTCTCACTGGCTGAAATAAAGAGCATTTCCAGACGGTGCTCTGCGATTCCCATAAATCCGACCGGTATTCCCTTTTCATTTTTCACTGCAAGTGAATGCGGTACTTCCCTCAATGCCCGGGGGACATACTGTTTGATACTTTCTATTTCTTTCGCTGACAGAAAAAGATGTGTCGCCCGTACCGAACTTTCCCATATATTTAATAACTGTTCAATCAGCAGAGAATCTCTGTCCGTTATTTCAATAATTTCCATCTTGCCACTCCTCTTTTGTCTGGCAGGAAATATGTTCTGTCCGCAAAACTCCCTCTATCGCGCAGGGAACATTTTCACTGGTATGATGATAATGAAATCCGCATTTCTCCTGAACCCGTTTTGATTTTGAATTTCCGTCAAAATAGCCGCACCATATTTTAGTCAGTTGCAAGTCTTCAAATCCATGCCGCAAAAGTTCTCTGACCGCTTCAGGGATCAGTCCCTGCCCCCAATACGGCACGCCGATCCAGTAACCAATCTCACCCTCCGTCTTTGGAAGCCCGATATTACTGATTTCACCGATCATCAATCCCGCGCTTCCAACCGGACGGCCGGTTTCTTTCAAAACTACTGCGTAGGTTTCCGGTGCAGACAGTACACCTCTGATAATTTCCAGACTGTTCTCCACACTTGTGTGGACAGGCCATCCGGCTATAGGACCAATATCAGGATGGCTGGCATATTTATATAACTCTTCTGCGTCCTCCTCTTCCCATGGACGGAGGAGCAATCTCTCTGTTTCCAAAATCATTTTTTCAAATACCTTCCATTATAGTGTTTAAGGAACAAAAATCAACAAAGTCAACTTTTGAATTAAAGGTTTCGATCAGGGCTTTATCTTCTGCAGTTTTTTTATCTTCTGGCAGATTTCTTACCCTGTTATATAAAAGTGTCATCATTGTTTTATGTTTAAAAGACAATTTTTGATAATCAATCCCGCCCCTTAAATGAAAAACGGATGACTTTTTTAACAGATGCTCTGGCACCTGCTTTCTTATGGAACTTCTAATATTATTTATATTTTCTTTGTCGCATACATCTGCCAATCCAACTGTCACAATAATCAATTTCGTATTTGGAGATAATTTCTTAACTGTATTCTTTAACCCTTTCACGCCGCCTGCATATAACCCGCCAAAATAGATTATTCGTTCGTAGTCGGTTAATGTTTTTATATCCTCATAGCTGATAACCGGAAAACCCGTCATTTCAGCAAATTTATCCGCATATCGCTTTGTTGTGCCGTACTGACTGCCATATATGATTAAAGTACTCATACCTCATTTCCTCCGCAATATATTTGGCACTTAAATCCCCAAGTTCTCAATTTACCTTTCTTCCTTCTATTCAAGATCCGTCATCTTTCTATATATCTTATCAAATTCCAGGAGGAATTGATAGACCTGTTTTCCGGTGATCTGCTCCCCGCAGAAGGCGGAAAACTTCGACCAGTTCTTTCAATATTTCAGCGCCGCACTTCCGGATTATCCGCGCCTGAAATTAAGGTTACTTCAATCACGTCTTTCTGAATCCTGTAATCTCAGTTTCCTATAAACATAAAAACAGTTCTCCTAAATTTTTTCTTTGTGTATAAAATGAATAGCATAATTAATAAAATAAATGGAAAAACAAGCCCAACTCCCATTCCGACCTGGATATTATTGCCAGCGCTCTGTGTAACACGACCTACAATACCTGGTCCGATACTGCCGCCCAGATCTCCGGCCATGGCAAGCAATGCAAACATTGCTGTTCCTCCCATAGGGAATTCTTTAGATGAAATGCTGATTGTTCCCGGCCACATAATTCCCACAGAAAATCCACATACAATACAGCCGATCAAACCAAGTATTGGATTCGATGATAATGCAGTAAGAAAGTAACAGATCACACACAAGATTCCGGAACTTGCCATAAATTTCATTAAATCTATTCGTTCTCCATATTTTCCGAAAATCACACGACTTATGCCCATTGCGACTGCAAACATGCATGGACCAGCCAGATCACCTATCGTTTTTGATAACCCAAGTGCTGCTTCGGCATAGGCAGAAGCCCATTGGGCCATTGCAAGTTCTGATGCGCCGGAACAAATCATCAGGCAGATGGCAATCCAGAATAAAGGTTTTCTAAATAGTTCCGTTACTTTCATTCCATTTTCTTCATCTACCAGATACTCAATCGGACAGGTCGCAAAATTATAGATATTGACAATCGGAATAATCGCCCATAATACAGCAAGCCACTTCCAGTTTTCGATTCCAAATATCAGGAAAAATATAGTTGAGATCAATATGGTTCCAACAGCACCCCAACAATAAAAAGAATGAAGAAGGCTCATGGTTGCCTCTTTGTTATCAAATGGACATGCTTCTATGATAGGGCTGCAAAGCACTTCAATCAGTCCGCTTCCCATTGCATATAAAATAACACTGCACAGAATTCCTGCAAGAGGATTCGGAAGAATCTCCGGCAAAAATGCCAACCCGATTAATCCTGCAGCAGAGCACACTTCAGAAGCTACAACACAGACACGATATCCAATTCTGTCGACAAATTTAGCACAAAACAGATCAATCAGAAGCTGTGTAAAAAAGAAACAGGTAGATATCCACGCAATATTTCCCAGCGAAATCTGATAATCATGATGAAATTTTAAAAATAACAGAGGTGCAAAATTAGCTGAAATAGCCTGGGTGATGAACCCCAGATAACATGCAATTTTTGTTTTTTGGTAATTTAACGCTGTCATGATGATTCTAAAGTCCTTTCCTGTGATTTATAACAGATCTTTATTACATTTTTGTCATCATACAAAAAGCAGCCTTCATAGCGATCAGATATATAACGTGGTTCATAATTAACAATAAATCCGGCATCTATCAGGGTTATCATCAATTCATTAACCATATTTTTACTGTCCACATATATAGTCAGGCTTTTTCCTGATTTATATGGTTGAGTTGTTATCGTTGCATTCATAAGCCAAAACCTTTCTGTAATATATGATGATCTGTAACTTTCATTGAATTATAAAGTATAAAAAGTGTATTTTCATTGCTTTATATCTGGTTTTTATTGTATAATATCGTAAAATAAACAGAAAGGAGTCGAAAATGAATACGATAAATCAATCCTATAACAAGATCCTGGTAGATGAAAATCTGATGGAATCAATTTCTCACGGTACAAACAAATATCCTTTTGATTTTTTCTATGATGATCTGGCATTAATGGATTTTAATTGTATTGAATGGCACTGGCATACAGAACTGGAATTTGTATATATTGAATCTGGAACTGTAACATTCTGGATTGGAGAAAAATGTTTTGTTCTTTCGGAAGGAAATGGTGTGTTTATCAACTCAAAAATCCTGCATCGATTTCAATCTTCTGACAGAGCAGTCGTTCCAAATTTTTTATGTATGCCTGATTTTATTTCACCTGAAGACAGTCTGATCTATTCAAAGTATATCCAACCGATTATTTCATCTTCACTCACTTTTCAAGTTTTTTATAAAGAAGTTTCCTGGCAGGCGAAGGTATTGGAGATTATAAAAAAAATTATTTCTGTTCAAAATCAGGAAACTGTTCGCGAACTGGCAACGTCGGCTTTGGTGCAGGAAATATGGCTGAATTTATATGAACACGTAAATATCAAAGATACGGATACTTATTCACATTCTTCGGCTTCTTCACAGGCAAGATTACAATTGATGATGCAGTATATTCAACAAAATTATCGTAGTAATATTTCATTAGACAATATTGCAGATTATGCAATGTTGAGTAAGAGTACGGTTCTGAATTATTTTCGGAAATATTTACATACGACACCGATCAATTATCTGATATCCTATCGACTGAATGAGGCAGCGGTACTGCTCAGGAAAACAGAAAAGAAAATCATTACAATTTCAAATGAAACCGGGTTTAATAATGTTGATTATTTTTGCAAATTATTCAAAAAACACTATCATCTTACACCGACTGAATATCGAAAAAAATAGAAATTACATTGCGGGAAATATATCTGGCTGTACAGAGAAAAACAGATGCACCGCTCTTTGACTTTCATGCCAATTCCAATCCGAACTGTCCTATCAGGCGGAATATCCGGGAGGCCATGGATGCACCGATGCGGAAATGATCTATGAGCGGGCCGACGCGGATAAGCCGTTTATGGGGCTTACCACTTTTTCGGGGGATTTTCCCACCGCAAAAGATATTAGGATTGCTCTAAAAAGCTAAACCATAATATTAACTGCAATACCTAATCAACGAATCACTCCCCAAAATAAGCAGCAATTTCTTTCATCCGCTGGCTTTGATCGACATGGAAGGGACAGCGGGAATCGCAGTGGCCGCAGGTGATGCAATCTGAGGCTTTCGCTCCAGGTGGGCGTAATGATCTTTTGCCAGCTCGTCACCGGCCTTTGCCAGATCGTAATACTTGTTGATGAGTCCTACATCCAGACTGGCCGGGCAGGGCTGACAGTGGTTGCAGTACACGCACACGCCGCTGGACTCCGCAGGCGTGAAACTGCCCAGAATGGAATAATCCTTTTCCGCTTCTGCTGCGGTGAGGAAACCGAGAATCCGTTTCAAATCCTCCCGGTTCCGCACACCGGGCAGTACCGTCAATACACCCGGACGGTCCAAAGCGTACTGCATACACTGATATTCCGTCAGAGCCTGGCCAAAAGGCGAGGTTTTTGCATCCAACAGCTGTCCGGCGCTGAATGCTTTCATCACCGAAATGCCCACACCTTCCGCTTCGCACCGGCGGTAAAGCGCAGCACGCTCGTCCCCGCTGCCAATGGCATACTCTCCGTGATGGTAGTCGTAGGCGGGGTTGATGCTGAACATCAGCATATCCAGGATGTGCATATCCAGCATCTTCTCCACCACCTTGGGGGGTGTGGGAGGACAGGCCAATATGATGAATGACGCCCTGCCGCTTCAAATCCTCTATGTAGGCGATAGTTCCATGAGCGGCCGCCTTTTCCAGGTCGGAAAGCTCATCGATGCAGTGGATAAAACCGAAGTCAATATAATCCGTTTGCAGGGCTTTCAGCTGCCAGTCGATGGAACGCTTAATCTCGTCCAAATCCAATGTCCAGCCGTATTTTCCACTGCGGTAATCTGCGCCGAAATGGATTTGAAAGTACACCTTATCCCGGCAACCGGATACTGCCCGGCCATAAGCCGGGAAAGGCGTAGCGTCCCCGGCGGCCATGTCAAAGTAATTAACGCCGTTTTCCAGCGCCATGGTAACCGTCTTTTCGGCTTCCCCCTCGCCAGAAGCGCCAAGGGAACTGTTTCCCATACCAATGATACTGATCTGTTCATCTCCGTGGGGTAATTTACGATACTCCATGGAATCCTCCTTGTCTTTTACTTTTCAAACGTCCCCCGAAAGAACGTCTCAAACTTATCGAATGGAATGACCTCCAGGTTGTCGTACAGGTCGGTGTGCACCGCATCGGGGATAAGCAGCAGTTCCTTGTTCTCCGGGTTAGGATTTCCCTCAATCATGGCAGCGTAGGCGTCCTTACCCATGTAGCAGGAGTGGGCCTTTTCGCCGTGGACGATGAGAACGGCGGAGCGGATCTCGTTGGTGTAGCATAGGATGGTCTGGTTCATGAAGGACAGAGTGCCAATAGTGTTCCAGCCCTCGTTAGAGTTCAGGGAACGCACATGATAGGCCCGACCTTTGTAGTATTCGCTGTAGTCCTTGACGAAGAAGGGAGCATCCTCAGGCACGGGCAGAGACAGGCAGCCGCCGACTCGACCATAGTCCCCGGTGCGATAAATTTCCGTGCGGGTCTTGCTGTAAAGCTCTCGCATCTGATGACGGGCTTCCTCGCTGTCAGAGCTGTCAAAGTAACCTTTGGCGGCAGTACGGCTCAAATCGTACATGGTAGAGGCAACGGTTGCCTTGATCCGGGTGTCGATGGCGGCAGCGTTTAGGGCCAGGCCGCCCCAGCCGCAGATGCCGATGATGCCAATTTTCTCCGGGTCCACATTGTCCTGGACGCTGAGGAAGTCCACGGCGGCGGAAAAATCCTCGGTGTTGATGTCCGGGGAGGCGGTGTACCGGGGCCGCCCGCCGCTCTCACCGGTGAAGGAGGGGTCGAAGGCCAGAGTCAGGAAGCCACGCTCCGCCATGGTCTGGGCGTAGAGACCAGCGCACTGCTCCTTCACCGCGCCAAAGGGGCCGCTCACAGCAATGGCCGCCAGCTTGCCTTCGGTGTCCTTGGGGGTATACAGGTCTGCCGCCAGTGTGATGCCGTAACGGTTGACGAATGTGACTTTGCGGTGTTCCACCTTATCGCTTTTGGGGAAGGTCTTGTCCCACTCCTGGGTCAAATTGAGTTTCTCTGTTTTCAACATAATGATGTTCCTCCTATTTGAATTTGATATGAATTAGCTTCTTACAAAGTACGGATGACCTTAGCAGGGACACCGGCTGCCACAGTGTTTTCCGGCACATCCTTGGTTACCACCGCTCCGGCGGCGATCACGGCATTATCTCCAATGGTGACGCCAGGGAGCACGGTAGCATTCGCGCCAATCCAGACGTTCTTTCCTATATGGATCGGTGCCGGAAATAAATCGTGCCGTTCATCAGGGGAAATCCCATGGTTGAGGGTTGCCAGTACCACATTGTGGCCGATAAGCGTCCCGTCCCCGATGAAGATTCCACCTTGATCCTGGAACCGGCAACCGCTGTTGATAAATACATTTTTACCGACCGTGATGTTTTGCCGCAGTCGGTATAGAAAGGCGGAAACATCCCAAAAGTTTTATCCACCTGCTTGCCGGTTAATTCCGAAAAAATAACCTGAATTTCTTCCGGTGTGCGATAGGAACTGTTCAACTCCGTCGTAAGTTTCATGGCCTGATGGGAAATCCAGCCAGAATACCTCATAGCATCAGAACCAGATCGTACCGGCTGCCCGCTTTCAAACGCAGACAAAAACTCGTTAAGCGTTAGGGAAACCGGCGGCTGTGGCTCTGCTTTCAGGCTTTTCCCGAACTGATATAGTTCTTCCAGCTTTTCCGGCGACTGGTTCTGCTCATTGTAAGCCGTGAAGATCCCCATATCCTCCAAATGCAAATAGCTCAGGAAAGAATTTTGATATTCATAAATGGCCCCGCCGTACACATGATCGCTGCCGGACGATAGGATGAGCGCCGCTTTTTTCAGATGCTTCGGTTTATCCAGTGCATAGATGCGATTGATGGCGCACTGGAGCTGACCGGAAAAACTGTGGTAATAGACGGGGGAAGCCAGCACGATCATCTCCGCCTCATCCAGCAGAGGATAGACCTCCAGCATATCGTCCTGCTGAACACACTGCCTCTCATGTCCAGAATCTTTTTTGTGGCAGTATTCGCAGGCAAGGCACCCGGCAATTTTCTTCTGGCAGACATTCACCACATCTACCTGATGACCATTTTCCTGCGCGCCCTTTGCGAAAGCCGCCACCATAGCTGCGGTGTTTCCGTGCGGCCGGGGGCTGCCGTTTAAGACAAGTATTTTCATCACTTAATCCTCCAAAGAAAAGGTGACGGTTACATCGCCGCTTCCCACAGCCTCTTCCCAGCCAGTAAGATCATCAATGTGGCCCAACCGGGTATAGCTCCAGGAATTAGAGCCGTAGAACATGACAATTTGATTGCCCTGATACAGCACAATGTCCCCGGCCTGTGTGGTGGTTTGCTGGTTGCTGGTAGGAAGGCTCGTTCCCAGAGGCCCGACTTTTTCAAAACCGGAATAGTCGCTCATCTGGATAGTAACAGGTCCCTGCTCCATCATTTCCACCAACGCATCTACTGCTTCGTTTTCTTCTAAAGTAGCGGTAAAGGTGCTACCGCCAACCTGTACATTCATCTGCATTTCGCTGTTTTCCTCCTCAACCTGTTGGCTTTCCGCGTCCCCCGATTCCGGTGCTGTGCTGGAATCGGATTCTTCCGGTTCTTCCGGCACGATATCCGGTTCTGATGTTTCTGGCTCGGAAGATGATTCCGCTTCAGAAGAAGATGTATCTTCCATCTGGGCAGTAGAACTGCTCTCTGAATTGCTCTCTATCTGCTCACTGTTACCACAGCCCGTAAGCAGCACCGCCAAGGACATAATAACAACAAGTGCCAAGGACAAACCTTTTTTCATAGTTCAATCACCACTTTCTTAATATAATGACTTATAGAAACAGCCTAACAAAAACGAGGATTCCAAAGACACAAAGGATTCCGCCAAAAATGCGGTTCATGGTACGAAGCTGAAATTTGGCCGCCCTTCTTTTGATAAGCTGCGTTAAGGTGGCAAGGGTTCCCCACCAAAAGTAGGTTCCCAGAAACACCCCAGCCACCAGAAAAATACCATCGCTCCATCCACTCACTTCCGAAATCCCGAAGTAAGAGAACGCAAAGAGAAAAGTTAAAATGGCCGCCGGATTGGTAATTCCAATGGCAAAGGTCGTGAGAAAAAGTTTCGCCCCGCCCAGCGTTTCCTCATCAGGGGGAAGTTCACCTTGGGGATGAATCAGTGATTTAAGGCCCATCACCAAAATCAATATCCCACCCAAAGCTGTAATAATTCCTTGAAAGCGGAGCAGAAAATCCGAGATAAGTGTCAGCCCAAAGGCCCCAACACAGGCATAGAAACAATCTGCCACGGAGGAACCGAGTCCTGTCAAAAGACCAGCTTTAGCACCTAAGTTCCAAGTTCTTTGTACAGTCAGCGCACCAATCGCTCCAACTGGAAGTCCAAATAAAATGCCAATCAAAATTCCCCGCAGCAAATATTCCATACCACACCTCCTTTATGCAGAAAAGGGAGACCACGAGGCCTCCCTTTTACTCTCTCATGCACAAGCGCAGACACTTTTAGCCTCTTGTTCCTGCACCTGCACGGTTCCGGTTCCCTCTTTAATATCGCGGATAATTTTTCCAACAGCCGGAACCATAATGCGGCTGCCCGCAAGAGGATTTTTGATGCTGAGAACCGGTGTTGTAATCGTAGCTTCTACCTCGCTGCGTTCAAATGCCAGATTGCAATCAATCATCTCACAACCCACAAGCTTCAATCCCTTGCAGTAGCACAGGGGCTGCGTGCCGATGATTTTACAGTTTTCAAAGGTGACATTCTCGCAGTACCAGGCCAGATATTCGCCTTTCACAACGCTGTTGCGAATGGTAACGTTTTTGGCGTGCCAGAAAGCATCCTTGGTATCGAAGGTGCAGTTTTCAAAATCAGAATCTTCAATGTACTGGAAAGAATATTTTCCTTTCATGCGTACATTCGTAAAGTGCAGGTTGGTAGAACGCATCATGAAGTATTCGCTCTCGGCGTCGCAATCCTCCATCTCGATATTGTGGACAGACCAGCCGAACTCCGGAGAAACAACGTCGCAGCCTACCATCTTTACATCGGCGCATTCCCGCAGGGCTTTGATGCCGTGAAGTTTGGTGTTTTCAATGGTAATGTGATCGGAATACCACAAGGCCGCCCGGCAAAGTTCCGTCATCTCCGAATCACGAATGGAAAGGCCGTGGTCGTGCCAGAAAGGGTATCGCAGGTTAAAAAAGTTGTGTTCCACCTGCACGTTTTGGCATTCTTTGAAAGCGCTCTCTCCATCGGCGGGGCCGTCAAAGGAGCAGTCCTTTACCAAAATATCGTTGCTGCCGTAAAGGGCGCGCTCTGCATCAAAGGTCTGATTCTGAATCGTTCTCATATGGAAACCTCCTATTTGTCATCGTTTTTTATTTTTTGTTCTGCATTTGATAGAGGAGATAGTCAAGACAGTCAATCCTTTTTTCTTCCCGGTGAAGCTTTTCTAATAAATGCTTTCTATGACCAGAAAGAAGCTGTATCTGCTGTTCCTCATCATCACTGTCCTGAAGAGCCATAAACTTCTCTACCATTTCATCGGTACATCCGGCATCCTTTAGATTCTGCAAAACGGTATAAGCATAAGGATTGCCGGCAGTCTCCCTCTTTGCTATATGGTTTTTGCGCATTTTTATTCCCCATCACTGATAACCACAATCTGGTTGCCCCAGCCTTCCAAAACAGGGTTATTTTCTACGGCGTCCACAAATTCCTCTGTGGCATCAAATGTACCAATTCTGGTGTACTGCTCGTTGATCTCGGCATCATGATAGTAGAGCACAATGCGGTTCGGGTCAGAGTAGAACACATCGCCTGCATGGGCTTCGGTTACGGTTTCACTGTTGTCGGGAATCTCATACCGGCTGGGAACATCATAATATTCCATCACATCGGATTCATCATAGCTGTAAACCGGCAGCCGCCAATCTGAAGTGCCCACATATCCCGCAATGGCTGCTGCGGTACTGTTATCCTCCAAGTGCATAACAAAGGAATCTCCGTTGTCGCCAAACTGGACTGTCAACTCTGTAGCATTTGAACTTGGAATATTGTCGTCCTCTTCACTGGACTGGCTGGCCGTCTGAGAGGAAGAGACACGATTGCTTTCCTCAGAAGAACTGGATTCGGCCACGCCGGATGAACTGCTGCACCCCGTCATTGCAATACTGAGTGTCAAAAGTAAGCCAACTATGCCTATTAACTGTTTTTTCATGGTATTTCAGCTCCTTCTTTTTATTTTAGATTCAAGATGTCCCGTTGATTATAGGAACGCTCCATTGCATACCTGCAATACCTGACCTTTCACGTGGCGGCCCATCTTGCTGGCCAGATACAGACAGGCATACGCCTGATCTAAGGGATCGCATTCCGGGCCGGGGAAGTAAACGAAATGGCCGCTGTATCCCAGCATTTTCGCTCCACCAGGCTGCTCTCCGGCCTTATTGGCCAAGTGTGCCGGTGTAACTGTAGCGCCGGGGGCCACCGCATTGCAGCGGATGTTGGTGTCGATGAGGCGGATGGCCACATTCTTGGTTAGTGTGTTCAAAGCACCCTTGGTGGAAGTATAAGTAGCGCCGCAGAAGGGGCGAATGCCATTGACGGAAGAAACGTTGATAATAACCCCGTCATTTTTAGGCAAGAAAATCTTCAGAGCCTCCCGGATATACCGCATGGGGCCTCCCAAATTGGTGTTCATCACATACATCATCCAGTCGTCATCGGTTTCATCGATCATTTTCTGCTCTCCGATACCGGCATTATTGATGAGGATGTCCACATCTCCAAATTTTTTCAGCGCAGTTTCAAACACCCGCTTGGTATCCTCGGTGGAGCAGACGTCGGCTACCACGCCAACAGCCTTTCCACCTTTCCCGCGGATGCCTTCCACAACAGCATCCAGCTTATCTTGATGTCTGGCAGTGAGTACCACCGCCGCGCCTTCTTCAGCAAACAGCTCCGCCATCGTCTGGCCCATACCATAGCTGGCTCCGGTGATGATAGCGACCTTATCTTTCAGCATCTGTTGTTCCATAGAAAAGACCTCTTTTCTTTTGCTGTATTTTCTCTTTACACCTATAGTTTAGTACCGGCAAGATTAAATATTAAATACTTATGTTTTATCATTTTCCATAATCAAGTCAAATGGAATTGCTTTTTATTCTTCCGCTAATAAAGCGGGAGATGCTTTTCCAATTCTTCCCGCTGCCAAATAGGCGAATAGAAAGAACAGAACTATCACTACAATCCCCGGCAGTACTACGATAAAAATACCCGGCTGGGAGGAAAAATTGCTGATTCCCTCCATCCGCATGAGCACTGCCACCAGCGGGTCGGTGAGAAAAGCGCTGAGAATTGTCCCCAAAATGCTGCCCAGCAGAGCAATCACCCCAAACCGCAGGGCAAAGGAACGCCGCAGCCTCCCGGCCGAGAAGCCAAGGGTGCGGTAAATGCTCAAATCTTTCTGCTCGGCTCGCAGCAGTTTTCCCGCTGTCAGCAGCGTTACCACCAGTACAAAGAGGATCACCATGGCATACAGGAAAATCATCAAAAGCTGCATGGCGGAGAGAATGCCGGCAAGCCCCGGCCAGGAATTTTCATGGAGGTACACATCTCCTCCGTAAGTATTCTGAAGGGCCTGCATGATCTCCGGCTGAAGAGATGGGTCAGCCAAAAAATAGTGGGTACACCACATGGTGGGGGATTCTTCGCCAATCAAATCATAGCCCTCCCGGTTCATACCGATGTTCATTCCCATATCATTGGCGCACTGGTAAATACCGCTGACTACATATTCTCCACTTCCCAGCGCCCCTGCCACAGTAACGGTATCCCCAACAGAAACACCTAAATCTGCCGCCACAAATTCCGTCAGCACCACCTCGTTTGAATTTCGGCAGGTTTGCTTGGAGAGCAGATGAAAACGTTCCGGCTCTGTAATCACATTGGCAGTCATGTCCACACCATTGACCGAAACGCTGGGCATGGCCAGATCATAGGAATCGGTAATAGATGTGTAACTCTCGATGGTCTGCTCCACCTGCTCGATGGTGGTTTCTCCCATAGGCTGGGCGGCAATATGCAGATCCGCAGGATTGAATGCGTCCATCAAGCCTTCTCCGTTTGGCCCCAACCAGGCATTTACCCGGCCAATGAGAGAGGCAAAGAACACAAGCAGCACTGCCACGAGACAGGCCCCGATATAGCGCCGTTTCCCGGAGAGAAGCTGCCGCATCGCCAGCCAGAAAGAAAGGCATTTCTTTTGAATGGGGAAAGCTGCCTTTTTGCTTTCCTGGGATTTCTTCCAGGTTCCCCGGATGGCGCTCACGGGAGAAATCCGGTGGATTTTCCCGGTGCGGAGCCAAACGAAGCCCATCAGCAGGAGAAGAATGACTGCCAAAGCGAGTAAGCAAATTCCTATGGGCAATGCAGACGGGATCAGCAATCCCGTAGTAGTCACTGTCATCCGGCAAATAAACCCGGCTGCCAGGATAGAAAGAAGCAGCCCCAATCCCATACCGCACAAAGTGATAATCAGATATTGCAAAAGCTGGATTACCCGTAGTTTCCCGCTGGTGAATCCCATGGTTTTGAGGATTCCCATATTGGTATAATCCTGTTCGATGGTGCTGCCTATGCTGTGGGAGAGCACCGCCATGGACGCCAAAAGCAGAATTACCACAAAAGCCAGTAAAAGACTGGTGAACACATTCTGCAAGGTCAGCATAAAGCCTGCAATGGCGTCTTTGCTGTGAGTAAATTCCACATAACTTGTCAGGCTGGTATTCTCATTCAAAAAAGCATTGAACTGGGCTGCGGTCAAGGTACTGCCGGAGACTTTGGAAATATGCAGCATAAACCCTTCCCTGGCCAGGTTGTCCACGCCGGATTCTTCAATCACCCCAGCGATTTCTTCATGGTCCTGCTCACAGATAAGAAAGCCCTTCATCCCGATCATGGAGCTGCCCATAAAGGGATCTTCGTAAAATCCCGCCACCGTAAAGATTACATCCCCACCGCTGCGGGCAATGGGGAAGGTGATTGTATCTCCGATCTGAATGCCAAACATGGAGACCATAGAGGCGGAAACATAGACTTCTCCCGGCGCGATTTCTGCGGGTGCAGCCTGATAGCCAGACAAATCCTCAGTAAAAAATTTGTAGGGGTAGTGCCCTGGATCATAGGTAATCAGCTGGCCTTCGCTGTCTGATTCCTGGTCCCCGATTTCATATTCGGAAAAAATCAGGGACTGCACCCCAACAGATTCCACTTCGTCCAATGCAGAAACTTCCTCTGCCAAAGGAGTTGTATCCTGTAACCCGAATACCCAGGCGGTGATATCCCCATAGCCCAGCCGGTTCATCTCACTGTCCACATACCGGCTGGAATTGTTCCATACTGTCAACACCGCTCCCAAAGACAGGAAAACCAGAAGGATCAGAGCAAACACGCCAAGCACAGTCCCCCGATGGGATTTTAGGTTGGATTTTAATAATATTTTGATTTCCATACTATGCCCACCCCCTTACCAGGACAGGGCGGTAAGCCATGCGTTGACTTTTTCTTCCCGTTCTTTCGCTGTTTTCACATCAAAGGGCGGCAGTGGCATTTCGTCCAGAATCTTTCCATCTTCCAGGTAGAGGATGCGGGTTCCTCGAATGGCCGCTTTTACATCATGGGTTACCATCAGGATACTTTGTCCATCCCGGTTCAGAGCAGTCAAAAGTTCCAGTACTTCCTCGCTGTTTTTCCGGTTGAGCGCCCCGGTGGGTTCATCGGCAAAAAGCAATCCGGGCCGATTGATCATAGCTCTGGCAATGGCCGCCCGCTGTGCCTCACCGCCGGAGGCTTCCGCAGGCAGGCGGTTTTTCGCTTTCTCTACATTCATCCGCTTCAGCAGTTCTTCCGCTCTGTTCCTGACATCCTGTTCCGACTTTCCTTTTTCCAGAAAACCTGCTACCGCCACATTCTCAAACAGCGTCAGATTACTCACAAGATGGGTCTGCTGAAAAACGAAGCCAAACTCACTTGCGCGAAGCTTTGCCATCTTTTTTTCGGAAAGGGTTCCCAACTCCTTCCCTTTATAAAGAACCTGTCCGGAGCTGATGGTATCCATGCCGCTTAAAGCATAAAGCAGGGTGGATTTTCCCGCGCCGGAGGGTCCCATAATGACGGTAAAATCTCCGTCATGGATTTCGACGTTAATACGGTTTAGCACTGGCTCCTGTGCGCCGGGATAGGTCTTTACGATTTCTTTTGCTGTTAACAGTGCTTTTCTCATACCGCTTCCCCCATTTCTGTTTTTTCAGATGGCACAATCAGCGGCTTTTTCCCAGTGGCAGGGTCAGGCAGAATCGCATCCACAAACCGCATATAGAATTGCACATAACTCAAGTGCTTTTCCTGCAGGATCGCTTTCATTTGACGCAGCATTTCTGTCTTGATCTCAGAAATCTGCGCATCTGGTGCGGTTTCCGCCAGCATCTCAAAGGCGTCCGGCGCAGTCTGCCGAAACTGATAATCCCGAAGCCCCTCGATACAAAAGCCTTCCACAGCCAGAGGATGAAGAAAATCCCGATGCCCGTCCCCGGCCTCAAACCACAAAAGATCCTCATTTCGACCCAGCAGAATCTCAGCCCTTGTAAACGGGCTGCCCTTCATGGGAGTTTTTAGCGTAAGGTGGTCAGAAATGCGATAACGAATCAGCGGCTGCGCAAAGTTATAGAGGCTGGTTAAATACATAGCGCCATTTTCCACTTCAATTACGTTCAGATCGTCAAACAGCAGCATTCCATCCTCTTTGCCGGTTTCCGCTCCCAGCGCCAGCGATTCACTGGCTCCGTAGATATTGATGACAGGACAAAGAAAGTTTTTTTCAAGGAGCTTTCTAAGACCGGCGCTTAAGGGTTCCCCGCAGGAAATAACCCGTTTGATCCGCACCTGCACTTTTCCCGCCTCCACCAGCTCCGCCAAAATCTTAATGGCGGACGGGTAGCCGATAATGATATTGGGCTTAAATTTTCGTACATTTTCAATCCATTCATTCAGGGGCGTTTTGATGTCCAGATACATCTGCCTGGCTCCCACGCCTTCAATGCCATCTCCCACAGCCATCGCGCCGCCGTAGCGTCCATCCGTAGCGGCTATGTAGATAATGCGCGGCCTGCCAGCCAACAATTTCAGAATCTGCGGCATTGTCATATTCCATAACGCGCCTCGGATAATCCCCAGCAGCATCGTGTGCCAGGCCGCCTCATCATAGATAAAATATCCCGGTTTCCCCGTACTGCCGGAAGAATGAACCACATGGTATTTTCCTAAATAAGGCTTGCGATCCGCCTCTGTTTCCGCATCAAATTTTCGCAGCTCCTCCTGGCTCAGATCCTGTACTGTGATCAGCTCGTCAAAATGCTCCATCAAAACTGTTTTATCAATCGTGGGAAATGCCGAAAGCGGCAAGCTGTCCAACTGTTTTTCTGTAATTCCGGCCTGCTCAAAGGTGCGCCGGTAAAAAGCGGAGTGATTCCAAGCAAAGTGGAGCATCTCCCGGAGCTTCCGGTTTTGCAGTTCTTTCATCTGCGCTTCTGTCAGGCGGCTGTTTCTCATAAAGCCAACCAGTTCCATCAGTACCTTTACAACATTCATGCGACATACTCCTTTCCTTATTCCCGCCGTGCCTTCCACGGCATTCAGGTACACCCGGAGGGTGTCTCTACTCTCCCAATCGGAAAGTGTAATCCTGTTCATAGTTTTCCCGGTGATAATATCTGGCCTCTCTGGCAGACAGGTTCATAACGATACTCCATTCCGTGGATTCAAACTCCCCGAAGTTATCCTTGCTTACGCTGTCCAGGACATTCCGAACAGCGTCCATCCCCATTTCCGGGCTTTCTTCCAATCGCTCCATCAGGATATTGTAACGCTCATGGGACTGCTCCGTTCCGATACCTTGCTTTTCTCCTTCGGCCAGATAAAAGTTTGTCAGTACCGGCGTTTCAGTGACAATCATTTCATTTTCCACATACTCCACCGCCACACTGCGGCCGGTGGAATCGGCAATAGCAAAATGAATCATCATGCCCATGGAGCCGTGCAGGTCGTATTGCCCTAAAAGCTCCAGCGCCTCATCCACACTCCCGGCTCTGTCAAGCAGCAGGCGGATTGCTGTGGTAGTGGTGATGTCCGGCTTATCCGTATTCTGCTCGATGGCAGCGTTATCCTGAATCATGTTGACTGACATCGCCAGCCCTGCCTCGTTCATCCCGTCAAGCGGAGCATAGAGCGCAGCCAGGGTCCGAACTTCATCCAGGCTCAGCGCCATTCCGACCATACCGCCGCCCACATTTTGGGTGATGAAATCCATATTGACAGTGGAAAGAGACGCATATCCATTGTCGGGATGAGCCTCCACCACCATGGCTTCGCAGGTGTTCCAGTCAAAGTTTCGGCCAAACAAAGTGTCCCCCTCCGGGCTTTGCACCGCAATGGTACTGCATCCAAAAACACCGCCCAGAAGATCACCAAGGTTTAATCCCGACAGCAGATTATCGGCCAGATAGGCGATTACCTCTCCATCAGAAGAAGCGCCGCCCCCGGCAATAAATCCGTCAAAGCCGTAATCCCCATCATAACGAACAGCAAAAAGGCCTTCTTCCAGTTCGACAATAGACGAATCCAACTCCACCAGATTGACATCCTCCACCTCAGTTGCGGAACCCATGTCCTCCGGGATCTTTGGAGTCTGCATTTCTTCCATTTCTCCGGAACAGCCACTCAAGAGCAACATCATTCCTAAAGTAAATGAAAAGCCAATACGGATACCTCTTTTCAAGTATTTATAGCCCATCGTCAGGCCTCCTTTACAGGTTTCATTTTTATAACTCAAGTATATACACCTGCAAATTATATATTAAATACTTATCCGTTATCATTTTTCATAGTTGACGCTTATGCCATTATTCGCTATACTGAATAGCAGGAGGCGATTACAATGGAATTTCGGTTATTGGAATACTTTTTGGCAGTGGCCAGAGAACAGAATATCACCGCAGCGGCAGAGTCTTTGCATATCTCTCAGCCCGCTTTATCCACACAGCTTAAGGCGTTGGAAACAGAACTGGGCAAGCAACTCCTCATTCGCGGCGTAAAAGGATCCCGCAAAGTCATTTTGACGGAAGAAGGGATGATCCTTCGTAAGCGAGCGGAAGAAATGATTTCACTGATGCGCCGCACAGAAGAAGAAATTACAGGCTCCAATGAAACCATTGCGGGGAATGTTTTCATCGGGACCGGTGAAACGGAAACCGTTCGTTTATTTGCACAGGTTGCTAAAAAATTGCAGCAAAAATATCCGGATATCCGGTATCACATCTCCAGCGGTAATGCGGAGCATGTTCTTGAATATCTGGATAAAGGACTCATTGATTTTGGACTGCTTTTTACAGAGATCGATTCACAGAAATATGAGGCCATTCCGGTTCCTATCAAGGATACTTGGGGTGTTTTGATGCGCAAGGATTCCCCATTGGCAGAAAAAGAAACGATCTGCCCGGAGGATCTATGGGACAAGCCGTTGATCGTTTCCCATCAGAAAGGGGACAACATCTATCTTGGCCGTTGGCTTCAGCGTGAAGAGTCCGAGCTGCATATTGTCGCCACCTATAATCTGCTTTTTAACGCCTCGTTGCTGGTGGATGAAGGACTTGGATATGCTCTGTGCTATGATAAACTCATTAACACGCAGGGAAGCAATCTTTGCTTTCGCCCGTTTTCCCCTCGCTTAGAGGCGCGGGGATTTATCGTCTGGAAAAAATATCAGGTATTTTCCAAAGCGGCAAAACACTTTTTAGATTGCTTAATAGAGGATATACCGGTTTCCACTTGCCAATAAATCAAAGAAATCCGGGAAGCCTTTTACCCCTCCACATACATCTACGCTGTCTTCACCGTCCCGGCCTCCGTCTCCCCGCCAGAATCCACCGTAATACCCTTGCTCCGGCTTTCCATGTGTCACCACCTCCTGAAATAAGCATAAAAAATGCCCGGATTTCTCCGAGCATAAAAACAGCACCGATCATTTCTAACCGATGCCGCTAAACCAATCTCTTTATTTTTTCTCTGAAAACTCGTATGCCTGATCCACCCAGTCAAACAGTTCTTCGTCCAAATCCGATATGCTGCTTATCAAAATATGCGTTGTCCACCGTCCCGGGTATGGCTCTGTCTTGACTGCCACACGCCCTGATTCTAAAGGATAAGGAAGCCCAAGTGTTAATACAAAATAATCATCCGGAAGCTCCGCTTTCTTTTTTACTCTCAAAAATGAAACACCGGCATAAACGTGACGATTAGAAAATGTAATCTGCGATTTCTGTACTTTCATTTTGGTATCCGGAAACCGTGACTCGATTTTATCAGCAAACACTTCATATAAAGAAAATGCCGTCTGATGTTTATCAAAAAAGAACAGGACATCCTGATTAATATAAGTCATCTTCACTCCTTAAACCCGGAATAATGTTCCTGATTTGTTCTCTTAAATTCTCTTCCGCATTTTGGACATATCCACATTTTTACGCTCTCCACAATTTGACTGTTTCTCCTGATCCTTAATCCTGTAATAGTCTACCATCGCCAGGGTCTGGAGCAAGCTCCGGCTTATGGCTCATTGCCCGCGCATTTTCGGTTGCTCAAGAGGCACACCGTCTCGACTGTATTTTCGTTGAGCAACCGAATTGTATCGCCTTCACAGCCGTTATAATACACCGGGAACTTAAAGCCGATCTGCTTTATGATGCGCCCGCTGCCGTCCCTTTCGGGATACAATTCGATTGTCTTGATGAACGTTCTCATGAATTCCTTCTTTTCAAGATCCGTCATCTTTCCATATATCTTATCAAATTCCAAGAGGAATTGATAGACCTGTTTTCCGGTGATCTGCTCCCCGCAGGAAGCGGAAATCTTCGTCTCCACATCCGAAAGCATCTCCTCCAGTTCCGAAATCCGGTCATACAGGTTATCCAGGCGTTCCTGCATATCCTGATACTTCCGCTCGTAATGCCGGTCGTTCACGTCCAGCTTATCCAGCATAAGCACCAGCTTCTTTTTGGCGCCCGTCACCTGCAGGAGCCTTCCCTTCATCTGCTCCCGTTCCTCTTCCAGGGCGGAGACATCCACTTTCTCATGCAGCTTGTCCTGGATAAAATCCCGGAACTTTTCCATCGCCACCATATCACGGATGATCTGAACCACTTCCACATTCAGTTCGTCCTGATTCAGGGAAGGTTTAAAGTCGCAGAAATGTTCTTCGTCAATCTTCTTCCTGTGCTGGCACCTGTAATAGAAATCGTCCTTGTACTCACCGGTCTTTTTATTTTTCCTCCGTCTCACCGTCCCGGCCATCCCGGAACCGCAGACCGGACATTTCAGGATTCCGGATAAAATATGCTCATGGTCCAGGCTGTGGGTTTTATCCCATTTCACGCCCGTGACCTTACGCTTGGCCCTGGCCGCCTCCCAGGTCTCCTGGTCAATGACCGCCTCATGGAGCCCTTCTGCCAGAAGATACTCCTCCTTCTTTACCCGCCGGTACTGGTCCCTTGTCCCTTTCACCTTTTCCGTTGCGTTCTTCCCGTACGCGATCTTGCCTGCGTAGACCGGATTATCCAGGATTTTCAGGACCGTGCTCCTGGTAAAATGGCCCACCTCCTGCTCCCGCAGCTTCTTTTTGGAATACCCGTGCTGATTCAGATACTTGCTGATGGAATCCGCCCCCATGTCCGTATGGACAAATTTTTCAAAAATCAACCGGACAATCTCCGCTTCTTCCGGGTTCACAATCAGCGTGCTGTTTTTGGAATCCAGGAGATACCCGAAAGGCGCCTGCCCGCCGTTCCATTTCCCTTCCCTGGCTTTCTGCCTGCGCCCTTCCATCGTCTGGACCAGGATATTTTCCCGCTCGATCTCAGCCACGGCAGACAGCACGGTGATGGTCAGTTTCCCGGAATCTTTGGAAGAATCAATCCCGTCTTCCACACAGATCAGGTTCACGCCGTAATCTTGGATATACTGCAGGGAATTCAGCACATCCGCCGCGTTCCTGCCAAACCTGGACAGCTTGAACACCAGGATATAACTCACCCCGTCCCGGTCATCCGCCACATCCTGGAGCATCCGTTGGAATTCCGGCCTTCCGGTAATGCTCTTGCCGGACTTACCTGCGTCACAGTATTCCCTGACAATCTCCATGCCCTGAAACTCCGCGAATTTCACCAACCGGTCCTTCTGGGCATCCAGGCTGTAGCCGTCCACCTGCATGGCAGTAGAGACCCTGATATAAAGATAGCATTTTTCTTTGTTCTTCACGCTTCCGCCTCCTCATATTCTGCCGTCTCCGGCACCATCCGGAAATGCTTCAGGGCGTCCAGGATCGCAAATTCCTTTTCCTTCGGGCATTTCGGGACGCGCGCCTTCGGATCCTCCGGCTTATTATAGTTCTCCCCCATCTCTATGCCGTATTTCCGCTTGATCTGGGCGATATACAGGGAGGATACTTTCAGCCCGGCCGTTTCCAGGACATACGCCTTGATCTCCGCATAAGTCGCTTTCGCTTCCGGCACGGTCACCGGCAGTTTCCGGCAGTCCAGTTCAAAAGACACCATTTCATCCGGGAGCTCCGGATCCCCGGATGCCGCTTCCCCGTCATAGAAAACCGGGAACCGGAAGGCGATGGATTTCAGGATCCTTCCATCATCCTGCTCTTCCGGGAACACCTCGATCCTCTCAATGAACTGCCGGCACAGTTCCCGCCGCTCCGCGCAGGTCATTTTCCTGTAAAGCCGGTCAAAATGGTCCAGGATGCGGCTGATCTGTCCGGAAGAATGGATCCCTTCCCGGACTGCGGCCAGCTTTTTCCTCACCTTCCCGATTTCTGTCTCCAGCTGCTCGATCCGGTCATAGGCGGCGTCAATCTTCTCCTGGATAGCATCATAAGCCTTGTCATATCCATCCAACAGGGCATCCAGATGGTCAAGTTCCCCGCCCAGTTTGTATTTCAAGTGTTCCTGTCCATGCAGCTTCCTGCGCAGGTCTTTCAGCTTCCCCTCTAAAGCCGCTTCCGATGTGGAATCTCCCACAGCCCCCGCAAACGCCTTCTGGAATTCTTCCGTCCGTGTCAGCTGTACAAGGATCTCCATCACGGCGCCATCCAGCTTCTTCTGATTATAGGTGTGATGGAAACCGCATCGCCGCCCCTCGGATTTCCGATAATACCGGCAGGCGTAATAGTGGATCGGCTTGTAATGCCCGCCTCTGTTCCGGTTGATAGTTTTGCTTTTTTTCACTACCAGCCCTGCCCCGCACACAGGGCATTTCACCAGGCCGGACAGCATGCTGATCCGTTCCGGTTCATCCTTTTCATAACGGACGGCACCCTGCTTCCTCTTAGTCTGTACCCTTTCCCACATTTCTTCCGGGATGATCGCTTCCTGCTTTCCCCGGACTGTGATTTCTTCCCTTTGGTCCTTTTCTGCTCTCCCCCTGTTCATCCTGCGGAAATATACGATCTTCCCGCAGTAAAAAGGATTGTCCAACACACCGGCCGCAAAATCCCGGTTAAAGGAACAGGAGCTTCCTTTGGAAATCCGCCGGTACCCATGGTCATTCAGCCACCGCACCACTGTGGCCAGCTGCATTTCCGGTTCCAGATACTTGGCGTAGATCAGCCGGACAATCTCCGCTTCCCCCGGCTCCACTACCAGGCTGCCGCCCTCATTCCGGTATCCGAAAGGCGCGGGGCCGCCCGCCCAGCCTCCCTCCATCACCTTCTGCATCCGCCCTGCCATAAACTGCACCCGGATGTTCTCCCGCTCAATCTCCGCCACAGCGGACAGGATGGCAAGGGTCAGCCGCCCGCCCTGGGTGGAACTGTCAATGCTGTCTTCCACACATACCAGATCCACGCCGTAATCCAGAAGCGTCTGGATGGACTTCAGAACATCCGCAGCGTTTCGCCCGAACCGGGACAGCTTAAATACCAGCACATAAGAGATCTGATCCTTTTCACTGGCAATGTCCTCCATCATCTCCATAAAGGCAGGCCTTCCGGCAATGCTCTTCCCGGACCTTCCGGCGTCACAGTATTCGCCCGCGATTTCAAGGTTCTTATATTCCACATACTGGCGCAGGCGTTCCTGCTGAGCCTCCAGGCTGTATCCTTCCGTCTGGGCGGCCGTGGAAACACGGGTGTAAATGTAGCATTTCTTTTTCACGTCCTCACCTCTTTCGGTTGCTCACTGTCACACGGTTCGCCGTGCATGATTAATATATCGGAGTCCGGCATCCCCGCCAACTCGCAGGACGCACAAGGTTTCTCCCTGAAAACTATGCAGAACGCACAGAAAAAGCCGACAGCCCAAATGACTGCCGGTAAGGACATGATTTCAGGATGTTTGTTCGGCAGATCCCTGCGTCTTTTCTTCGTCCAGTTCTTTCAGTATTTCAGCGCCGTACTTCTGGATCATCCGCGCCATAAACTCAGCACAGCACTCCATGTTCAGGGCAGCCTGTTTTTCTGTGTACATGCCTGTGTTGACCAGTTCCCTTCTTTCCATGAGTTTCCCGCCTCTCCTGCCGCAGGGATAAGCCCTGCTTTGTTTTCTCATGTCACAGGCAAAGAAAAAACAGTTATATTTACCCTCCCGCCAAAAATCACAAAAAGAAACCCGTCGGCACATTTTTCCAACGGGTTCTAAAGATTTTATTTATTATCGAACAGACTGATCTGCCAATATTCACTTTTTTCCGGAAATTCTTTCAGATAATCAAAAATTTGATCTGTCTGATACATGATTCCTGCCTTACGGCAGGTTTCTCTGAAGATATGCAGAAGGTGTTTGCTATTCGGGCTGTTTATTACATAGTCATATCCATATTTATTCCAATATTTTTCTGACAATCCTGGAAATACTTGATCCAGGGCATGATAGAAATATTCCCGGTTTCCCTCCCGCAGAGTAACACCCATTCCAAAATTTACAATACCTTTCACACCCGCAATCACGCAATATTCCAGAATTCCTTTTAAATTTTCCTCTGTATCATTAATAAAAGGGAGAATCGGAGTCAGCCATACGATAGTCGGGATCCTTTCTTCCTGCATTTTTTGTAAGACCTGTATTCTTCTGCTTGTTGTGCAGACATTCGGTTCCAAAATCCTGCACAATTTATCATCGTAAGTTGTCAGAGTCATCTGCACTACCGCTTTCGCCCTTTCGTTGATCTGGCACAGGAGATCCAAATCCCGCAAAATCCGATCCGACTTTGTCAATACAGCGGCTCCGTACCCATACTGCCGGATCAGTTCCAGACATTTTCTGGTCAGTCTCAGCTGTTCTTCACAGGGCAGATATGGATCACACATAGCACCTGTTCCGATCATGCATTTTCTTCTCTTTGACCGGAGTTTCTGTTCCAAAAGAGCCGGGGCATTCCGTTTTACTTCGATATCCTCAAAGGGGTGGGTAAAGCCATAACATCTGCTTCGGCTGTCACAATAAATGCATCCATGGGTACAGCCCCTGTAAATATTCATCCCATTGTCTGCGGATAGAATTCCCTTAGCATCAACAAAATGCATTTTTCATCTCTCCTGTTTTCTTTAATCTATATTGCATCCAGAAAATTCAGTAAATTATTTCCAATGCTTCAGTTTGGAAAGGAACGTGTCAAATTGCAAATATCTTTCCTTATCTGGCAAATTATTAGGATTCGGCATATGTTCCACAAGATAGTTCAGCAATTCGTCTTTTGACGGATATACAAATTTCCCATTTATATAACACCACTTACAATAGTCTTCATTAAAAGTTCCATCCGTCTCTCTGCTGATGCAATCATCCTCGTTTAAAGGCATTCCGCAACATTGACAAATCAGCTGTCTCGGGGAACCAAGGAGTGTATTAATTGATATACCAAATTCTTTTGACAGCAGCTTTAATGTGTCAGTATTCGGCTGTGTTTCTCCGTTTTCCCACCGGCTTACCGCCTGCCTTGTAACCATGACCCGTTCCGCCAGCTGATCCTGCGTAAGATTATGTTTTTCCCGCAGGGTTTTAAGTATTTTCCATATTTCCAAACTAAATTCCTCCATTCAAAATAATTGACAGTCTTATTATGCTCTTAATCAGCAAAAGATGCCAGCAACCTGCTGTTGCTGCAATTCAAGATATCAACCGAATGCGTCCCCTAATTAATTTTTTTTATCGGATGGCGGATCACTGTCCTCCACTTTTCCTGCGGGACACGTCTGGCATCTGAAAGATAGATTTCATGATGCATCCGGCCGCTGGAAAAATCATTTGCATATCTATTTTCTCTGAGAAAAGCATCCATCAGAGCAATGGTCCGGGGTTCCTCGTCAAAAGCACCCATATGCATACACTGGACGCACAGACCTTCTTCGATGGTCAGGAACTCCACTTTTGAAAAATCCTGTTTCTTTTTTGACTCAGCTTCCCGGACCGCCCAGTCAAAATCTGCCTTCTTCACAAAATCCGGAAGACGGATCACGGAAATCCACTGGAATTCTTCCTTTCTTTCATAGTCGATCCCCTCTATGCCCTCCTGCCGCCAGAAGCCTTCCAGTGGAGGCACCACATAGTCAAAATATCCCCGGATTTCATGACTGCCTTTCTTACTCATCTTAATGGTAAACGCAATTCCATACAAAAGCCCGATCGATTCCTTATAGGCCCCGCCGTCTTCATTGGGATTTCCTTTCCCCCGAACCGCAATATAATTCATCTTTGAGACCTCCACAAGCTGCGGCTTTTTACCTGGAAGATAAAATTCCTTGTATTCTTTTTTATAATCAAATGCCATCTGTCGTTCTCCTTCTTTTTCTGGGTTTCTTTGCCTTTGGTTCCGGAAGTTCTGGATACATTTCTCTGACCATCTCACACAGTTTCCCGCTGTCTTCCAGAATCGTACAGGGCAGCAGCGTCGGCGGAGTATCCGCCCATACCTCCTCCCGGCAGTCCGGCATAAACCGTCTGGTCGCAGCCGTATCTTTTACAGCAAATCCATCACCATATATACCGCCGATCAGCTTTTCACGATAATAAAACAGCCAGCCGCCCATCATGGGAATGTATCGGATCTCTCCCAGCGGAGCCAGTTGTTCTGCCACATAAAGCGCCAGTTCCTTTTGCGCCATAAATCTCCCTCCTTTTGCCTGTTTAGCCTCTGTCCTCTCTTCGGTAAATGGCTGCAATGCTTTCCGCCGTTTTCAGAAGTTTTCCCCTTACTTCAGCCGGCTCCAGCACCCTGGCCTTTTCCCCGAAAGTCAGCAGCCATCCCACCAGGGAACTTTCATCGGTATAATCCATCTCAAACAGCAGCCGTCCGTCTTTCTGTTCTTTGAAACAATGAGGGCCAAACTCTTCCACCAGCCGCCATTTTACATCCGGTTCAAAGAGGACCTTTACCCGGATATTCGCCGGAAAAATCCTTTCATTGGAAAGATCCGGCATGGGTACCTGTCTTGGGGCAAATTTTTCTTCTGTCTTTTTCAGCTCCTCCATCCGGTTCAGTTTGAACATACGGAAATCCTTTCTTTTCCGGCACCATCCCCAGACATACCAGCTGGACCATTTAAAGATTAGATAATAAGGTTCTGCCATTCGGACACTTTCACCGCCGGGAGCAAAATAGTGAAATGCAATCTGTCTGCGTTCTTCGATGGCGTCCTGGATCAAAGAAATTTTTGGTGCCAGAGATTCTTTATACCAGGATGATAGATCAATCAGCACAGAATCCCTGCCGCTGACAAAATCCGACGCTCCGGCCTGCAGTTTTTCCATCAGCTGCGCGTAATAGCTGCTCCCGCTGACACTGTCCAGGCTCCGCAGCCCCGCCAGAATCATCTGCATATCCCTGGAAGTCAAAAGGGTTCTGTCCATCCGATATCCTTCCATGATGCGGATGCCTCCCCCAGCCCCCTGCAGCGTGCTGACAGGAATCCCAGCTTTGCACAATGTATCGATATCCCGGTTTATCGTTCTTCTGGAAACCTCAAACTTCTCCGCCAGTTCCGGCGCTGTACACTTTTCCTTCTGCAAAAGAATGGATAAAATACCGATCAGCCTGTCTGTCTTCATTTGCTCCACCTGCCTATATCATAACAATCCAAACACGACAACTGTATGTCATGTACATTTTAACATTCGTTCAAAAATAAAAAAAGACCTGCGCGCATGTCAATCCTTAAGACAGTCGTTTCCTGCGAAGGCTACTGTATTTTTTCTTTGTTGCTATTGTAATACTACCAGATTTCCATAGTGTCTTTTAGTGTCCTACTTTCAAAACATTATCTTGAACTCTTTTTCACCAATCAGTATAATTTAAGCGAGGGGTGAGAATATTGAAGTTTAGATTATGGATTATATATAAGAGAATTTCAAGGATTGTTAAGAATATCTATCATAGTCGATTTCTATGTTGGCTTAGAAACACCTTACTTTTTAATATTGTGATAATGACTATTCTTGTATTGGGTATAGTATATGTTTTATTCCTTTTTTCTCCGTCAGAAGCGAATGTATATTTTTCAGACAAAGTAAGTGAATTAGAATTTTCCGCACAGTCAGTAAGCGGCACTCTTGAAACTGATCATATCACTTTACAAATAGAAACAGATTGTAAAATAAGATTAGATAATTTTTGCATAAACTATGAAAATGAAAGGTATGATAATATTCAGTACTTACTTCTATCCCTCAAAAAAGACGCACCGTTTAGTCTAATTGGTATCCAACGAAATGACGGTATTATTACATCGGCTTTTTTTACAGATCAAAGTTTGATAGGAATAGAAGATTCTGTAAGATGTTTTAACAAAGACATAATTTTTAACAATGGGATACTTTTAGGCGGATTGGAAAATGCTGAATATAAAGTCTGGATAACAGGAGCTGATGTCACGGCATTGGATTCAAACAACACAGAAATATTCGAAGCCACTGACTTTTGCTTTGAAATAAATGAGGATATGAATGGAACAGCATATTTGACAACAGATGTAAAAACGACCATAAAAACGCCGAATATCTTAAGAAAATACAACGAACTCCCAGATGTTAATTATTGCTCTGCAGACTTTAAAGGGGTAAATAATGCAACATATGTGGGAAATGGAGACCTCTTGTTTTCTCCATCTGTTTCCCCTGAAACTTACAGTATTTATGAACAAACCGTTGATTTTCATGGAGTAGCAACTCAATTAGACGCCTCGATAATGATAACGGAAGATTCCTTGGAAGACAATATTGTGCTAACCATGAACGGAAAAGTAGATGAAGCCTATATATCCAATATGACCTTATTTCCAACTTTTTCAGGATGGTATAAAGATAATATTTACTTAGCTCCTTTAAGTTTGGTATCTATAGTATTCGGTTCCATCTCTTTGCTGAAGAAAAAAAGAAATACTTAGAATTGCTTAAAAGGCGCATTCTCCATCCCCGGAAATGCGCCCTCTTTCTTATTCCTTTCCCGCCGGTACAAAAGCGAAGCATTGATCCAACGTCTTCTTATGCAACTTGTGCATATACCGCAGATCGTAATCCATTTCCACGGCAATCTTCTCCCAGGAATAAAAGCATAAGTATCACATCTCCAAAATCGTCTGATATTCCGGGTTGCTGACCCGCTTGATCACGTTTACGATCTCCTATTTCAAATCCACCAGCCCTCCGTCTGAGCAACATTAGAAACACGTGTGTTAATATAGCATTTTCCCCTTTTCACCGTATCCCTTGGAACTTCATTATGTCGTGCTTTGCTCCGTCTGCCAGCACCCTTTTTCGTTTTTTGCTCAAAAGCCGTCGGATCACAATTCTATGACTGGCGGCTCCTGCTACTCTTTTATAACCTGCTCCTCTGTCTCTATCTCCTCCAAAACAGCTTTCCCATACTTTTCAACCATACTCACAAGGAAATTTGCACAGTGCTCCATATTGGCTTTTGCCTTTGGAGCCAATTTTTCTGGCTTCTCCCCATCCTTATATTTTAAAACAATCACCTGACTAACCTCCAATTCTTCTTTTCTGAAGGTCTAAGTATAAGTTTCTTGTATATTCCGATTTTGAGCAAAAAAAATAATGGCCGGTAAAGAACTATATCAAGTTCTCCACCAGCCATTATTTTTAAATCCTTCGGGCGTAATCCAGGGAGATCCATCCGGCGCCGGATTTCAGTTTCCCCCAGCGGGAGGCTCCCTGTCCGTTTGCCTCCTCCACAATGGTAAAGACACCTTTCCCGGTATATTTCCCGGTCTTCCCGTAATCCGTCCCCGGCCCTTTCCGGATATTCAGATCCGTAATGGATACCTGTACCAGATACGGAGAAAATCCGCTTCCGGATCCCGATCCTCCATAGACAGCCTTCCCGGATTCATCGTATACCGTATACCCAGGATTCTCATCCGCACACTTCTTAGCATTGGCAAGCACTTTGAACGCCCCTTTCTGGGACTTCGCATCTGTCCAGGACTTCCTGACCCGGTACCATCCGCCGTTCTCCGGCTCCGTTGTCCCGGCCCCTCCCATAGCCGCCTTCACATCCTTCCGGAACCCGTCCATGGTATAGCCCAGGCCAAGCCCCTTCCACAGATGCTCCGGATCCCCATGGTTGGAAGCGATCCCCCGGCTGTGTCCTTCCCTATGGCTGATGATTACGCCGTCCGCGGCTGGGTTCAGATTGTATTGTTTGCACAGGTAAGCAAACAATTCCACTGCCGCCTCGTAAGTACGCTTCGCCACTACCCTTGCCGCCGCCAGATCAGAACAGGTAAAGTTTGACCCGGACGTATACCGGATGCAGGCAGGCTCGCACATCTCCACCCCGATGTGGGTATTGTTCCCGCTCCCTTTGCTGCCGGAGCCGCAGTGCCAGCCCCGGTGGTTCCAGGGCAGGGTCTGGTACACCGTCCCGTCATTCCCGTCAATGAACCCATGCACACAGGCATTATCATAGGACGGGCTGTTCCAGGAATTGATAAACACAGACGCCTTGGGCTGGGGACAGCCCACCGAATGGAGCATCAGCCCCTTCACCGCGATCTTCCTCCCTGCCGTATAGCAGGGATTTTTCGTTAAAATACTCTGTACTAACTTCATCTCATTTCTCCTCCGTTTCTGTTTTTTCCGCCCGGTCATGGAGCTGCTCCAGCACCGTCTTGATCTTCTCCGGCACCGGAAGCCCCAGGTGCGCCGCGTTCTCCAGAAGGCTTACGCCCTCATTGGAGATATAGAAAAAGATCACCGCCGTCCGAAGCACCGACCCGGTGCCGATGACATGGACATCCAGGATATTGGCGATCCCCACCAGAAGGAAGATCAGCACCTTCCTGCAGATGCCCTTAAAACCCACATTGCTGGACAGCTTCCGGTCGCTGACCGCGCACATCACGCCGGTCAGGTAATCCGCCAACGCGAAAGCCACCAAAGCCAGCAGCAGGCCGTCACAGCCGCCCAGGTAATACCCCAG